>Ga0206923_1089_pt1 | contig 19997 bp, 21 predicted proteins | sample Alteio_BWOrgHeat_64_FD_152961 | JGI IMG/M metagenome (GOLD analysis project Ga0206923, IMG submission 152961) | Enriched cells from forest soil in Barre Woods Harvard Forest LTER site, Petersham, Massachusetts, United States -... | ecosystem: Environmental > Terrestrial > Soil > Temperate forest >...
CTGATAATCTTGAACTGCGTGATAAGTGATTTTTATCATTCTTTATGATAAGGAGCGTCATTTATTATGGTCTTAAATAACAATAGGTTTGGTAGATATTAAAACCTATAAAATAAAAAGACAATGGAAAATTTAATTTCAAACAAAGCTGCATTGCTTACCGACGTGCCATCGGGCATTGATTCTGTGATAAGCAAAAATAAAACAATGAAAGCATTAGTTTATCATGGCCCCGGAAAAAAATCATGGGAAGATAAGCCTAAGCCAACAATACTAAAACCTACTGACGCGGTAATAAAAATTCTGAAAACAACGATATGCGGAACCGACCTGCATATTATGAAAGGCGACCTTCCGGAAGTTGCCGATGGAAGGATAATTGGGCATGAAGGCGTTGGTATTGTAGAAGAGGTTGGAAGCGCCGTAAGTAATTTTAAAGTGGGCGACCATGTTATTATATCCTGCGTTACCTCATGCGGCAAGTGCTCTTATTGTAAAAAAGGAATGTATTCGCATTGCGAAGACGGCGGTTGGATACTGGGATATATGATTGATGGCACACAGGCCGAATATGTAAGGATACCACATGCTGATAACAGCCTTTACCCTATTCCTGCGGGATCGGACGAAGAGGCCCTGGTAATGCTGAGCGATATTTTACCTACGGGTTTTGAATGTGGTGTTTTAAACGGACAGGTAAAACCGGGTGATATTGTGGCTATTGTGGGTTCGGGCCCTATAGGTATAGCTGCTTTGCTGACAGCTCAGTTTTATACTCCTGCAGAAATAATTATGATAGACCAGGATCAAAATCGACTGGAGCTTGCAAAAACCTTCGGTGCAACGCACATTATTAATGGCGCAAATGAAAACGTTATAGAAAAAATAATGAGCCTTACAAACGGCAGGGGTGTTGATGTAGCTATTGAAGCTGTTGGCGTACCTGCAACATTTGAGTTATGCCAGGATATTATTGCACCGGGCGGCAATATTGCTAATATAGGCGTTCACGGAAAAAGTGTAACTCTTCACCTGGAAACACTTTGGTCAAAAAACATAACCATTACAACCCGCTTGGTTGATACGGTTACAACACCTCTGCTGCTAAAAACTGTACAGGCGAAAAAAATAGAACCTAAGAGGTTAATCACCCACCATTTTAAACTGGACCAGATAATAGAAGCTTATGACACTTTTGGAAATGCCGCTAAAGAAAAAGCGCTAAAGGTTATATTGGAGAATTGAGTTAATGTATAAGTAAAGAAGCCGCTCCTTACTGAGGAACGGCTTCTTTTATGGGTATGTAATTTGATAGTTGGAGTTGGAAAATTACTAATCGCTACCTTAAATCTTTCTTTCCGAAATCTATAATTACCGGTGTTGCTATACAAATTGACGAGTAGGTACCGAAACATACACCAATTAATAAAGCGAACGAGAACCCGCGGATCACATCACCACCGAATATAAACAGTACGATCAATACGAACAATACGGTTAAAGCGGTAATAATAGTACGGCTTAAGGTATTGTTAATAGCGTTATTGATAACCTCTTTAGGTTCGTCAGTTTTGGCATGATGCAGGCTAAGGAACTCGCGTATACGGTCGAACACCACCACGGTATCATTAATAGAGTAACCTATTACCGTTAATATAGCCGCAATGAAGGATTGGTCGATATCAAGGAATGGCAATATGTTTTTAAACAGCGAGAAGAATGATAACACCATTAAAGCATCGTGTGCTGTTGCAACCATCGCGCCCAAACTGAACTGCCATTTACGGAACCTTATGAGTATATATGCCGAAATGATGATGATGGCAAAAAGCACTGTCCAAACCGCCGATTTTCTCAAACCGTCAGCAATGGTAGCCTGTACTTTTTGCGAGCCCAATATATCTTTTGCAGTTATCTGGGTTACCGGTTTTTTGTTCAACTCTGCCAATAATGTGCTTTGAACTTTATTGTCAGCATCAGTCGAGTTATCCTCGATCATGTAGTTTGTGGTTACACTGATCTTGTCTGATCCTAATCTTTTAACCTCTGTACCATGGCCTAACTTACTCTCAATAGCTGTGCGTACATCCTCATCAGTAGCGTTTTTATTTTGGAAATGCAGGATATAGGTACGGCCACCCTGGAAATCAACACCATAGTTAAATCCTTGTACAAACATGGATATAATACCCGCTAAAATAAATGTACCCGAGAAAATATAGAACCTGAAACGTTTTTTAACAAACCCGTAGTTAGCATTTTTAAAGGTATGTGAACTCCACGCGTTTGAAAACTTAATGTCCCATCCTTTTTCAATCATCCATTCAAATATTAATCTTGAAATTAATAATGAGCAGAATAATGAAGTAACAATACCGATCATTAAAGTAGTGGCAAAACCCTGGATTGGTCCGCTGCCAAACACGAACAATATTACGCCTGTTATAAAAGTACTGATGTTAGAGTCTAATATGGATGATAAGGCATGTTTAAATCCGTCGTTTACAGCCAGGCGTATTGATTTTCCTAAAGCAAGTTCTTCACGTACACGCTCATAGATCAGCACGTTCGCATCAACCGACATACCGAATAACAATACGATACCCGCAACACCCGGCAAAGTTAATACCGCACGTAAACTTGTTAATACCCCCATCAGGAAGAAGGCGTTGATGATTACCGCAACAACTGCCACAGTACCCGCTCGGTTGTAGTAAGCAACCATGAACACCAATACCACCAACAAACCGATCAAACATGACGTTAAACCGTCATTGATAGATTGCTGGCCTAATGAAGGGCCCACCACGTCCTCGCCGATTATACGTGCCGGAGCAGGCAAGCGGCCAGCTTTTAATACGTTGGCCAAATCCTTAGTATCTTCAATATTAAAATTACCTGAGATAGAAGATGAGCCCCCTGATATTTCGCCCTGTACCGAAGGTGCAGAGTAAACATTATCATCCAATACAATGGCTATTGCTTTTTTACCCTGTGCTGCTTCAGCAGTAACCGCGCGCCATTTTTCGGCACCGGCAGAGTTCATATTCATGCGCACTTCGGGGCTGCCTTTTTGGTCAACATCGTTTTGCGCGTCGTTTATAACGTCGCCTTCCAATACGGGGCCATTTTCTGCTCCGGATAACTTAAGGCCATATAATTCAAATATTTTCGACTTTTCAAGCGGCTTAACGCTCCATGCAAATTTTATATTACGCGGTAAACTTGCTTTTATATCAGCACTACGCAGGTAATGCATTACTTTAGCTGTATCTTTTTGCAGTGCCCAGCCTACCGCAGGGCCCGGGCGCAATTGTTGCTGGCCTGATTGATCTGTGTAAGTAGGGGAAGATAAAATACTTAACAGCGGATGTTGCGCATTTAATTTAGATTTGGCGCTCAGCGACGTATCTTTTCCTGCGTTTTTTTCAACCTTATTTAACAAAGCCAGGCCACCTTTTGCAGCCGTGGTGTCTTTTTTGGTAACACCGGTTGTTGCTTTTGCCGAATCTTTTGCAGATACTTTACTTTTAGCCGCCAGTATATTGTCTGCACCGGCAATCATTGGGTAAACATCCTGGTTCTCAAACGTCTGGTAAAATTCCAGTTTGGCCGATCCAACTAATAGTTTACGCACGCGCTCACGGTCCTTAACACCCGGCAGCTCTATCAGTATGCGGTTAGTATTTGATTCTAACTGAATATTAGGCTGTGTAACGCCAAATTGGTCAATACGTGTATTTAATATAGTGTATTCTTGCTTAACGGCTACATCAGCTTCCTCTTTCAAATATTTCTCCACATCATCGTTTGACGCGTTATATTTTAAATGTGCCTGGTTATCCTTTGTAGAGAAAATGGCTGCTAATCTCCCATTGGGATTAAGCTTCTCGTATTCGTTAACAAATTTTGTAATGTAATCTTTTTGGCTAATGTCAGCATTAGCGTTTGCCAAAGCCTGGTTAAATGATGGATCAGGATTATTGTTTGATAACGTTTTTACCAACTCAGCTAATGATATCTGCATGGTTACGTTCATACCACCCTTTAGGTCAAGCCCAAGCGCTAACTCTCTTTCCAGGCAATATTGATAGCTATGACCAAAAACCGGGTATGCCGGTAATGATGAAACCGAATCCAGGTACGCTTTTTCTTTTGCCGTGTCACCCTTGGCATATATTGTTGCATCCTTTTCAACCTTGTGCGCCACCCAAGTAAACGAAAGCTGATAAATACACACAATCGTTAGCACTATGGCGAAAAATTTAATAACCCCTTTACCTTGCATTTTAAATTAAAATATGTAATTAATTAGTTTATAAGCATTTTAAACAAGACGGCAAATCTAACAAAATTTTACAACCCTGAAATTTTAAATTAAAACAATTTTTGGGATGAGGATGTTAAGCGCGCTCAAGCGTTATAAATGAGAAAGGCAGCGGATTTTTTTCGTCAGGTTCGTGGTCCACTCTTGCCGTCTCTTTCCATATATCTTCCTTAATTTCAGGAAAATACGTGTCGGCATCAAAATTTTCATGAACTATTGTTAAGAATATCTTATCAGTTAATGGCATGGCCAGTTTATATATTTCAGCACCCCCCACAATAAAAACCTCATCTTCATTACGGCACAGGTTAAGCGCGGCTTCAACAGAATTTACTGCCTCGCAGCCCGGTATTTCTATATGTTGCCGCGTTACGATGATATTCCTGCGGTTAGGCAGCGGCTTGCCAACCGAATCGTAAGTTTTACGGCCCATAATAACTGTATGGCCGGTAGTGATCTCTTTAAAGTGTTTCAGGTCCTTTGGTAAATACCAAAGCAATTTATTGTCTTTGCCAATGGCATGGTTCTCAGATATGGCTACTACGATGGATACGATCATGGATTGATGGAAATTAAATGTTCTTCTATCCATTGTTTGATTTCATCAAAACGAATTTCACCGGTACTTGCCGAGATGGTCATTTCGTATTTTTCATCTTCAAAGGCCATAACATCAAAATAAAAATCTGTTAATGTTAACCTCATTAGTATATACGCGATACGCTTATTGCCATCTATGAAAGAATGGTTTATAATTAGACTCTCAAAAATTGCCGCAGCTTTTTCAACTGGTGTTGGATATAGTTCTTGTTGATTAAATGTAACGTACGGACGGGCAAGAGCTGCCAATAGTGACCCTTGGTCTCTTATGCCTTTTGCACCACCAAATTCATCAATAATTTCATTATGATAACGCTCGACTGTAGCCAAGTCTATCATTTGGCAAGCCGTTTAAGGAGTTCCTTGTCTTCGGAAAGAATTCTTTTGAAATTAATGTCCCGTCTAATTTTCTCGGGCGATTGTTGCTGACTTTGTTTTAGATAGTCAAGTACATTTTGCAGTATATTTTCAGGAGCTTTGTCAAGCTCTTTTTGTATCTGTGTTTTTAATTCTAAAGTCGTCATACTACAAAAATACAAAATACTTTATAACAAACTATACTGCCACAGCTCCCTTAATATGCGGCCACGGGTCATAATTCTCCAATTCAAAATCCTCAAACTTAAAATCGAAAATATCCTTAACGTCCGGGTTTATCTTCATAGTTGGCAGCGGGCGTGGTTCGCGACTTAGTTGCAGCTTTGTTTGCTCCAGGTGATTATTATATAGATGCGCATCGCCAAAGGTATGTACAAAATCGCCTAATTCAAGGTTACATACCTGCGCCACCATCATGGTTAGCAGGGCGTATGAAGCTATATTAAAAGGTACGCCCAAAAATATATCGGCACTGCGCTGGTATAACTGGCACGATAATTTGCCATCAGCTACATAAAATTGAAATAACATATGGCAGGGCGGGAGCGCCATCTGGTTAACATCGGCCACGTTCCATGCCGAAACAATGATACGGCGCGAATCGGGATTGTTTTTTATTTGGCTAATTACCTGGCTTATCTGGTCAATATGACCGCCGCCGGGCGTTGGCCATGAGCGCCATTGGTAACCATATACCGGCCCTAAATTGCCTCTTTCGTCGGCCCATTCATCCCAAATACGTACCCCGTTCTCTTTTAGGTATTTAATGTTGGTATCGCCCTGTAAAAACCATATCAACTCATGTATGATGGATTTTAAATGGAGCTTTTTGGTGGTAACCAGCGGGAAACCATCCTGCAGGTTAAAACGCATCTGGTAACCAAATACACTGATGGTGCCGGTGCCGGTACGGTCATGCTTTTGCGTGCCGGTTTCCATTACATGGCGCATAAGGTCGAGATACTGCTTCATTTTAATGAGTGATTGAATGAATGATAGAATTAGTGAATGTTTAATTCCGGTACAAATAAAAATAATCTATTTTTGGTATCCTACGGATGTGCATAAATACAGGCCATTGTTAACTTTTATATGATCATTTTTCCCAACGCAAAGATAAATATCGGCCTCAATATAACCGAACGCCGGCCGGATGGCTACCATAACCTGGAAACTATTTTCTATCCGGTAAAAATAAATGACGCGCTGGAAGTTATTGAAGCTGATAAACTGAGTTTTGAATCATCGGGATTGGATATTCCGGGCAGGGTAGAGGATAACCTTTGCGTGAAGGGCTATCATTTGCTAAAAAAGGATTTTGATATACCACCTGTAAAAATTCATTTGCATAAACATATACCGATAGGGGCAGGGTTAGGCGGTGGGTCGGCAGATGCGGCTTTTTTTATCAGGCTGATGAATGAAAAGTTTGAGTTGGGGTTAACCACGGTACAGCAGTTAAACTACGCGCGGCAGTTAGGGGCCGACTGTGCATTCTTTATTGAAAATAAACCGGTGTTTGCCTTTGAAAAAGGTGATGAATTTGAGCCGGTGAAATTAGACCTCTCAAACTATCAAATTGTATTGGTAATGCCCGATGTTCATGTATCTACTTCCGAGGCTTACAGCGGTGTTAAACCGGTAATGGTTAAGCAGTCATTAATTGAATTGATTGACGAGCCTATTGCACAATGGAAAAATTTTATCAAAAATGATTTTGAAGCAAATATCTTCAAAAATCATGTGGAAATAAGGGGGATGAAGGCCGCGCTGTATGAAGCGGGTGCAATTTATGCAAGCATGAGCGGGAGTGGAGCTTCGGTATTTGGTATATTCAGCAAAATGCCTGATCTGGGTGAATTGGAAACAGAGAACCAGGTGTTTTATGGTATTTGAAGGATATCAAATCCCCGCATCGTTTGTTACGCCGCGCCCAAAGGCCTCCACCCAATCTTTTTCACCGCCATTATTAGCCACGGCTGTTTGCAGCCTGTTATGAACCAGGGTACAAACAGGAGCAGGCGTTCCGCTGGTTTGCGATAGTTTAAGCGCCAGGCGTGCATCTTTATAGCCCATTTTTGCCTGGAATCCTACCGGCTCGTATTGTTTATGTGCTATCAGTTTGCCATAGTTTTGATAAAGTGGCGCGTTGAAAAGCGTGCTGCTAAAAAACTCTGATAGTTTAATTCGGTCCACGCCGCTTTTCTCGGCCATTGTAAAGGCTTCTGCCATCATTTCAAGCGTCGTCATGATCATGAAGTTGCCTGCAACCTTTACAACGTTTGCGGCCCCTGCATTCACGCCGAAATCAATCACACCTTGTCCCAATAAGTCAAGAATTGGTTTTGCGGCCTGCTTCGCCCCGTTATCGCCTGATGTGCATATCCATAGCTTTCTTGCCGCAGCCGCTTCAGGTCGGCCAAATACAGTAGCCACCATGTAGCGGCTGCCGGCTTCCTCGTGTAGTTTGGCAAGCCGCTCAGATGTTTCGTGAGCAATGGTGCTCATAGAAATATGAACACAGCCTTTCCCCAGTTTTTTTAACAGGCCATTTTCTCCGGTGGTAATTGCTGTTACCACATCGTCATCGGAGAGTATGCTGATCACAACGGGTACACCATCGGCGGCTTCGGCAGGAGAGAAGCAGCGTGTTATATGGGTAGCATTCAGCTCGTCGGCTTTCGACATAGTGCGATTATAAACCTGCAAATGATAGCCTGATTCAATTAAATTTTTAGCCATGGTAAGGCCCATAATGCCGAGGCCAACAAAACCTATTTTCTTTTCCATTACAGTTAATTAATATAATCCCTGTCCTCGTCGCTTAGTGTATTAGGCTTATCTGAATGATGATCGTCATCCTGAAAATCTCCGCTAATACTCCTCACCCTTTTTGGCCGGCCAACCAATACACCTAAAATAAAAGCGATAACCGAGACACATATCATCGCTATTAGTTTAGAAAGGTAGAATGTGCTAAACAAAAAAGTGAATTTTACCGGCTCGGTGTTTTGCATTAATATCACCGTAAGCAATACAGTAATAAAAATAATAACCATTGTTTTTATGCGCATGATATTTTGGTTTTGCAGTTTTAGGCAATATCCGTTTTTTAAGTGTTTAATAAAAGAGTGTTTTAAAAATTAAAGCAAATTGTGAAAAGTAAAAAACATGTAGGGTATCAGGATTTTGAAAAAGGTGAAAACCCTGCCGTTTTTTTGAAAGAGATTTCGTGATTTTTTACCAGGCTCATTTAACTGATTTTTTTGACAGGTAAATTTTTAATCATGATCCTGGTTTTTAAATCATGATTTTGTCGTTTTTAATGATCATGTTTCAATACCCTCGTTTTTTTGCCGTTATCATATTTTGCCATTTCGGTACACTAATGACGGTGTTTTTCTCGCTGTAAATCAGTTGTAAAATTCTTGTTTATGATTTAATGAATAATTAACTGATTATTAATGTTTTATATATAGTTATAATACATTATATATTTGAATGCTATTTTTTTTAGTTTTTTTAAATATTTTAAATTGAATTTATCTAAATTTTTACTTTTTATAATTGTTATTAATAATTGATTAATAGTATGTTATAATTTTTATATGTAAAACTTATTTGGTTTAATTATCTTATGATTTGGCAATTTTTTTAAAAAAATTCAACCATTTTGACATATCGTAAAATGAATCATTTCGATACACAAAATAACTCTTCAAATTTCGCTTGTATTTAATTAAAAATTGAAAAATGTATACCGATGTGATGAAAACCCAGCGTGGCTTAGAAGCGCTTAAAATGCGTTTATGGGCAATGGAATTACTTGTCCCCTACCCTCTGTATTGGTAGATCATTGTAAATAATTAACGGTTATTATGTTTTCTGATTTGTGTTTGAGCTATCGGAAACAGGAAGATAGTAGATAGAACGATAAGCGCGCCAACCCAAAATCCGGTGGTCATTTTGTTAATATCACCAAAAAAGAGAAACGACATAAGGATGCCATACACCGGCTCAAGATTAGTAATTAGTGCTACCCGGAAGGCAGAAAGCTCGCGCATGACAGATACTCCGGCAACATACGCAAGCGATGTGCAGATGGTTCCCAGCAGGAGCAGATAACCCAGATCGGCGCTTCTTAATAGCATTGCATTATTAAAGCCACGGGTAAAAAGAAGATATAAAGAGGCCCAGAAAAATGCTCCCATTAATTCATAAAACGCGATAACAGGGGCCTGGTGGTTCTTAACCTGTTTAGCGTTAAATATGGAAAACAGGCTTGCGCAAAGCGCGCTTAATAACCCTGCTATGATGCCCTTAGTGTATTGAGTTTCGAATTTGAATATTAAAACTATGCCGGTTATAATACATAACCCGGCAATGATCTCGAGTTTTGAAATACGGGTTTTATTGATCAATGGCTCAAGTATGGCTGTAAACAGGGTGATAGAAGAAAGGCATACCAAAGTAACAGGAACGGTAGATAATTTGATAGATGCAAAGAATAATATCCAATGGCTGCCTACTATTGCCCCGGCAAAGAACAGTTTTAAAAATGTATTTCTGTTTACTTTAAATGCTGTTTTATTAAACTTGAAATAAAGAAATAAAGATAGGGTAGCAATAAGTACCCGGTACCAAACCAACTGCACGGCTGATATGGATATTAGGGCACCCAGAATGCCAGTAAATCCCCAGATGAAAACCGTGAAATGCAGTATCAGCAGGTTCTTATTTAAGCCGGTATTGGCAAGACGCGCCATTACTTAGGGGCTCTGTAAAGTAAAACGCAGCCTAATACACCAAATAACAAATTAGGTAAATAGGCCGCTGTTAATGGCGGCAGACCGCTTTTTATGGCAAATACAAGTGCAAATTTGTCTACAACTATGTAGGCGAAGCAAAGAAAAAGACCTATTCCCAAAGGTAAGCCAATGCCCCCTCTAACCCTGCGCGATGATATGGAAACGCCTATCAGCGTAAGCACAAAAGATGCGAAGGGATAAATAAAGCGCCGGTATTTTTCGTACTGCATATCCTTTAAATTTCCTGCCCCGCGCGTTCTTTCCTTTTCAATATTTTTATTCAGCTCAGACATTGACATGGCCGAATAAACATTATCGTGCATTTCAAAATCAGCCGGCTTAAGATCGAGTGTAGTATCTTTTTGCGGCAGATCTTTTACAAATTTCTCCCGCAGGCCGTTTATATAACGTATAGAATAATCCCTTAAGGTCCATGTTTTCTTTAGTGAATCATAAGTAATGGTATTGGCAACTATTCTTTCACGCAAGGTATCACGGTGAAATTTTTCTAAAACAAACTGGTAACCTGTATGCATAGAATTGTCATACGATTGAACATATACATACGTACCATTGGTATCCAGTTGCAGGTGTACCTCGTTTTTTGAGCCATTATCGCCATTAAAATGATTGGTATTTTCAAATTTTACCCTGATCTTGTTGGTAAAAGGAATAAGATAAACATTGGCAAAAAACGATACAATAAAAACCAGTGTCGCTGATATAAAATAAGGCCGCAAAAACCGGTTAAAACTCGCTTTTCCGCTTAGTATTGGTACAATTTCAGTTTGATTAGCCATTTTAGCCGTAAAAAATATTACTGCTAAAAAGTTGATCAGTGGCGATAGCATGTTTAAATAAAACGGAATAAACCCTATATAATATTTAAAGGCAATATCATACACCGTGTTATGGTTAGTTAAAAAGTTATCCAGGTGTTCCGAAATATCAAAAACAACCATAATGGCCATAAATATCATCGTAGTGAACACAAATGTGCCCATGTATTTTTTGATGATATACCGGTCTATTATGGTTAAATACCTGTCTAAAAAATTTTTCATTTATAAGCGTTGGCTCAAACGGTTAACCATTGTTTTTTTCCAGTTATAAAACTCTCCGTCTATTATTTTATTACGTGCCTCTTTTACCAGCCATAAATAAAAATGAAGGTTATGTAAAGTGGCTATCTGCGCACCCAGCATTTCGCCTGAGTGTATTAAATGACGCAAATAGGCTTTGGTATACTGTTTATCGGCAAACAGGTCGCTGTCATTCTCAATAGCCGTAAAATCATTTTTCCATTTTTCATTCTTGATATTAATAACGCCGTTTTTGGTAAACAGCATACCGTTACGGGCATTACGTGTTGGCATTACACAATCAAACATATCAACCCCCAGTGCGATGTTCTCCAATATATTTACCGGAGTGCCCACGCCCATTAAATAGCGTGGTTTTTGCGTTGGTAGTATATCACAAACCAATTCGGTCATAGCATACATTTCTTCGGCAGGTTCACCTACTGATAATCCGCCTATGGCATTCCCTTCGCGTTCAAACGAAGCGATAACCTCGGCTGATTTCATACGAAGGTCCTTGTAAACTGAGCCCTGCACAATAGGAAATAATGTTTGACTATAACCATACTTAGGTTCGGTGCTGTCAAAATGATCACAGCAGCGCTTTAGCCAGCGGTGGGTCATTTCTATTGATTTTTTAGCATAAATGTAGTCGCAAGGGTAGGGCGTACACTCATCAAAAGCCATTATAATATCTGCCCCGATAACCCGCTGAATATCCATTACATTTTCCGGGGTAAACAAATGTTTTGATCCGTCAATATGCGAGCGGAATGTAACTCCCTCTTCCTTTATTTTTCTCACCTCGCTTAATGAGTAAACCTGGTATCCGCCGCTATCAGTTAAGATCGGGCCGTCCCAGCCATTAAATTTATGCAGGCCGCCTGCGCTTTCAAGTGTTTGCAAACCCGGCCTTAGGTATAAGTGATAGGTATTACCTAATATTATTTGTGCCTCAATATCATTTTTAAGTTCGTGCTGATGTACAGCCTTAACTGTACCTGCTGTACCAACAGGCATAAATATAGGGGTTTGTATGGTTCCGTGATCTGTTGTGACCTCGCCGGCACGAGCTTTTGAAAGCGGATCGTATGCTGTTAAAGTAAATTCCATTTTTGCGAGGGCAAAGGTAGAGATTAAAGATTAGAGATTAAAGATTAGTTGGGTTGGTTTGTTAGCATGAGTTGCCTTTCAATCTGTTAAAACTTATAATAATCATACAAATTCCAAATCTCTAATCTTCAATCTTTAATCTCCATTTTTTTTTTCAACTTTGCCTCATATTTTACTTCATATTGGAAACCTATATACAAGTCACATTATTCGTATTACTTCTGCTGGCATTTATTGTCCAGCTGTACTACCTCATCGGTAATCACGCTTCGCTTGCAAAATATAAGGTAACTGATGAGTTACCCGAATCTAAATTACCCATATCAGTAATTATAAGCGCCCGTAACGAGGCGCAAAACTTACAGGATAACCTGCCATCGATATTGGAGCAAAATTATCCCGATTTTGAAGTGGTTGTAGTTAATGACTGCTCGTTTGATGATTCGGAAACAATTTTACATGATTTAAAAGATAAATATCCTAATCTTAAAGTAGTAACCATAACTGAACATACGCGCTTTAAAACCGGAAAGAAGTTTGCGCTTACCTTAGGCATAAAGGCTGCAAGAAATGAGCACCTTTTATTTACTGATGCCGATTGTCGGCCTGCTTCTGAAAACTGGATAAGCCGTATGGCTGCCCTGTTTAATAATGAGGAGGTGCAAATTGTGCTGGGTTATTCCCCATATTACAGGAGTAATAATTTTTTAAACGCGCTCATCCGTTTCGAAACCTTAAAAACGGCAATAAACTATTTATCTGCAGCATTAAATAAGCAACCATACATGGGTATAGGCCGTAATTTGGCATATACAAAAATCTTGTTTTTTGCTAATAAAGGCTTTGCAGCGCATATGCATGTAATATCGGGTGATGATGATCTGTTTGTAAACCAAAACGCCACGGCTGATAATACAGCTATTGAGATACATCCTGATTCATTTGTTTATACATCGGCAAAAACCACGCTGGCCGCTTTATACCGCCAAAAAAAGCGCCACATGGGCGTGGGTAAGTTGTACAGGAACGAACATCGCCGCATGCTGAGCTTTGACGCCTTAAGCGGATTTATATTTTACGGTTTACTCATATGGTGCCTGGTATTTAATTTTGAACCTTTACTGGCATTAGGGTTGTTTGCACTAAGGTGGATCATTCAACTAATTATTTATCATAAAGTATTTAAAAAATTAAATGCAACAAGGCAGTTATGGTATTTGCCATTTCTTGATTTTGTTTACTACATTTATATCAATGTTTTTGGGCTGATAGGCACCTTTGTAAAAACTACCCAATGGAAATAAATTCCAATTTTACCGAAAACGCTAAAAATGATTTTTACCTGGTGGTTAAGGCCCGGGAAGGAAGCCAAAAAGCGTATGCCGATTTAATGCAGCGGTATAAAGATTCGATATATTTTATGGTATTAAAAATGGTTAACAATAAGGAAGATGCTATGGACCTTACTGTTGAAACTTTTGCAAAAGCATTTGAGAAACTGGATAAATACCAGCCTGATTATGCCTTTAGTACATGGTTGTTCAGGGTGGCTACCAATAATTGTATTGATTTTATTCGAAAAAAAAAGCTGAACACCCAGTCAATCCACGGAATGCTGGATGAGGATGGCGACGAAAAGCCTTTACAAATAAAGGCCGATGTTTTAAACCCTGAAGAAACATCTATTAAAAAGCAGCAAACCGAAGAACTGAAATTGCTGATACAAAGCTTACCCCCACGTTACCGTAACCTGATAACCCTGCGTTATTTTGACGAACTGTCCTATGAGGAAATTGCCATGCAGCTCGATCTGCCTTTAGGCACCGTTAAGGCGCAATTGTTCAGGGCCAGGTACCTGCTGGGCAATATTATTAACCGCGATAAAAGGGATGACATCTGATCAGTTATTCTCTTATTTCCCCAATTTAACGTCGGTACAGCAGCAACAGTTTAAACAACTGCCCGATTTGTATGAATACTGGAATAACCAGATCAATGTAATATCGCGCAAGGATATTGACCAATTATTTGAACGCCATGTTCTGCACTCATTGGGCATTGCTAAGGTCATGGAGTTTTTACCGGGCGAAAATGTGCTTGATGTTGGTACAGGCGGAGGTTTTCCCGGGATACCGCTGGCTATATTGTTTCCTGAAACACAGTTTTACCTGGTTGACTCTATCGGGAAAAAAATAAAGGTGGTGCAGGAGGTGGCAACGGCCCTCCAGCTTAAAAATGTACGCGCTTCGCATTTGCGCGCCGAGCAGGTGGATGAAAAATTTGATTTTGTGATATCGCGCGCGGTAACCCGGCTAAAGGAGTTTTACCCGTGGGTGAAAAGTAAATTCAATAAAACATCAAAGAACAGCCTGCCCAATGGCATACTGTACCTTAAGGGCGGCGAACTGGCCGATGAGATCAAAGAATCGGGCCTGAAAGTGAAACAGTTTTATTTGATGGACTACTTTGCTGAGGAGTTTTTTGAGACCAAACAAGTGATTTATGTGAAAGGGTAATAACGATGTAGTGATTCACAAATAGTGAATCACTATGAAACACCTTTTTTTGTAACTAATTGGAATAAAGGTATTTAAATAGGCCCGATGAATCACCCTGAAACAGTACAAAAACTTTAGGTAAAATTATTTAATAATTGAAGATAAGTTATTTATATAATTTAATCAGTTTTTTGAAATTCGGCATGAATCACTTTTGTGAATCACCCCAATAAACCTATTTCAGGATTAAGACAATCGGTTGAACAGCCTATCTTATGTAAGCCCTCAGCGCATTTTCATAACAAGAAAGATTAAATGATAAATTACTTTGCCGCTAAAGTATACTCTGCCCAAAAACTTGTATCATTATTTAAGTACTCAGTATCGGGATTTGGCGGCCCCATCATTATTGGCATCATAGGCCCATCCATATTCATTGTTCCGCTTTGTCTGATGTCTATTACACCGCCACTAACGGAAATACTTCTTACTCCCGCGGCGGATTGTGGTGCCCTTACAGCATTTAACTTAATATTATAGCTGAATTTTACCGGGTTATCTGTACTAAGCCCCAGTAGTTTTAAAGGAATAGCCATTTCGTAAACACAAATAAATGTACTGTTAAATGCGCATACCGCTTTAATGCCTTCGGTATTATAAACCGAGATAGTATCCAAGTCCTTTATACCGGTAATTTTAATTTCTTTACATGCTTCGCCTATTTGCGCGTCAATAGCCATATGCAGACTATCTATAGCTCCTTTATTTTTCACCAGGTCGCCGGCTAAATTATCCCAATAATGATATTGCTTTGCGGTTATACTGGCTGATTTTGCCCTGTCGGTAACTATGGGAAAGGTGAACGATACATTACCTTCGCCTTTTTCTCTTTTCTTTTTGTCAACCTCATGACTAATCGTGAACGTGAGCCCGCCGCTTATAATTTTAGCGCCACCCCGCGCGCCCTGTGCGCGTACGGTTAAATACAGCTTATTGTCATCGTTAGATATGGTATAAACTATACGGTCGGTCACATTTTTTGCCTGGAATTTATCGTCCCATTCCGTTGTTTTACCATCAATTTTTATATTGGCGGGAGCACGCAGGCTGATCTCCTGTATGGCTGGTTGTTTCTGTGCGTTAGCTGTAATACAAGCAACTGAAAGTATAATTGCCGGCATTAACTTAATAAATGAAATGCTGATTTTTTTCATGACAGGAAAGCGTTTTACTATTAAATTATTTTTTTTGCCAAAGTATACTCTGCCCAAAAATCAGTATCGTCACCCAGGTACACCATATCCCGGTCCGGCGGCCCCATCATTATAGGCATTATCGGTGCATCCATGCTGATGCCACCGCCTCTGATATCCATAACCTGCACACCACCCATAGACTGAACGCGGGCAGCCACTGCCTGGCCGGCTGCAACTCGTCGTTGTGGCAGCCGTTGCGCACCTATTTTAATATTATAGCTAAATTTTTCAGGGTTATCGGTACTAAGGCCGAGGTATTTTAATGGTATAGCCATTTCAAAAATACAAGTGAAAGTATCATTAAAATGAATAACTGCTTTTATCCCCTCTGTATTATATACCGAAAGTGTATCCATATCTTTTACACCCGTAACCACAATTTCTTTAAATGCTTCACTTACCTGTGCATCTATAGCCATATGCAGGCTATCTATTTCGCCTTTATGTTTCATTACATTGCCGGCCAGATTGTTCCAATAATGATAATGTTTGGCATTTATGCTTGCCGCTTTTACCAGATCAGCCGTTTGGAACGTAACAGATACATTTCCCGGGTCCTTATCTCTTTTCTTTTTTTCAACGGAATGACTGATAGTAAGTGTAAGCCCTCCGCTAACTATTTTGGCACCGGGATAGGCACCTCCTGCACGTGCTGTAAAATATAGGTTTTTATCATCGTTACATATGGTGTATACGATACGGTCGATAGTGTTTCTTGCCTGAAGTTTATCATCCCACTCCGTTGTTTTACCATCAATTTTTATATTATCAGGGGCACGCAGGCTGATAGGCTGTACCTCGGGGAGTTTTTTGTCACTATATTGTGCATTAGCGTTAACCGATAGCATAAGCAAAAGCAGCAAATAAAATGCTGGTCGAGACCTGACGATAACTATTTTTTTCATTGCAGGAAAGGTTATAATGGTTTACACTTTAAATGTATAAATTAAACCTAACAGATTAGTTGTTTTTGAAATTATTTTTTCGCTAAAGTATATTCTCCCCAAAAATCGGTAGCATAATCTACAAATGTATTATCCATGCCTGAGGGACTAGGATTTGGAGGCATTTCAATCGTTGGTGTTGGAATACCGGTTGATGAAACAGCAGGTCTTCCGTTCATTTTAATATTATACTTAAATTTTTGGCCATTATTTATGGCAATGCCAAGGTATTTAAGCGGAATAGCCAACTCATAGACATATTGCATGTGGCTATTAAATTGTGCCACCGCTTTTATACCTTCAGAATTATAAATGGATATGGAAGGTTCGCTAATATCCTTTATTCCAGCCACTACAATCTCTTTAAACAAATTGTCTATTTGTTTATTACCTGCTATACTTAGCGAATCAATTTTTCCCCTGCCTGCATTTGTTGTATCGTTCATAAGCCGCCTGGCCGCAGTTGTCCTGTTTCTAAAAGCATCCTCCTTCCTTGGATTAATTGGCTGAGGAAATATAACTGTTATATTTCCTGTTGATTTACCGACTGCTTTCTCCATAGGTACTTTTATGGTAAAAGTAATGCCGAATATTACCTTTTCATTGGCATAAGAATCGCCCATTTGTGCAATTAAATAGAGATTATTGTCATCATTGGATACGGTGTAAAAAATTCGATTAATAGGATTATAAGCTTGAAATACATTATTCCATTCTGTTGCCTTGCCATCAATTTTAATATCAGCAGGCGCTCGCAGGCTTGCCAGTTGAATTTTAGGAAGTTTTTGCGCGTTTGCGGTAGTTAAAAAAAGAAAAAACAATATCAATAGCTTTACAACAGGGGCGGTTATTTTCATGATGAGAGAGGTTATAATTGTTTTACAATCTAAATGTATAAAATTAAACCTAAATTATTAGTTGTTTTAAAAATTATTTTTTGCTTTAGTATGCTTTTCTAAAAATAAAAATAAGTCTTAAATAATATTACAATTTTTCTATCTCAGCCTTAACAAATTCAGCCAATTCTTTTACATATCCCGCACTGAAATCAAATTTGATACCCGCGGTTTCATATATCTCTTTGATGGTTTTAGTATAGCCCAATTTTAAGGCATCCAGGTACTGCTGTAAAGCTTTTTCAGGATTTTCCTTGTAGTTTTTCCAAACCGCGATAGCACCTAACTGCGCAAAACCATATTCGATATAATAAAAAGGGATTTCGAATATATGCAGTTGTTTTTGCCATAAGTTGGCTTCTGCTTCCTCTAAACCTGTCCAATCGGCAAAGCCTGCGCCAAATGGTTCGTATATCTGTATCCATGCGTCGTAACGCTCCGCGTCGGTATGGTCGGGGTTAGTATATATCCAATGTTGAAACTGATCGACAACGGCAACCCATGGCAGGGTTTTTAGTACATCAACCAATTGGTCGCGTTTGGCGCGTTTCAAGTCTTCTTCATTATCGAAAAACACGTTCCAGTTATCCATGGATATTAATTCCATCGACATGGAAGCCAACTCGGCAACTTCCGAAGGGCAATGTTTAAAATCATTCAGTTCCAGGTCGGCGGTTAAAAATGTATGCACCGCGTGGCCGCCCTCGTGCACCATCGTAGTGAGGTCGCGGAAAGTATTAGCCGAGTTCATAAAAATAAACGGTGCCCCGGTTTCAGACAGGGGATAGTTATAGCCGCCCGGCGCCTTGCCTTTGCGACTTTCCACATCAAACAGGTTATTATCTTTCATGATTTCTAACCGCTCGCCTAAATAGCTATTGATATTTCTAAAACATTGAATTGATTTTTCAATCAGCTCGGCACCACTGTTAAATGGCTTTAAAGCCGGTTTGCCAGATGTGTTTACATCCATATCCCATGGCCTTAAAATGTCCAACCCAAGGGCTTGTTTACGTTGTTGGGCGTGTTCACGCAATATGGGTACAACTTCCAGCTCAATAGCTTCGTGAAAAGCGTAGCAATCCTGTGGGGTGTAATCAAACCGCCCCAATGCCTGGAACATATAGTCCCTGTAATTTTCAAATCCTGCATTAAGGGCAACTTTATGCCGGAGCTTGCGCAGATGGTCAAATAATTCATTCAGTTTGTCTTTTTCCTGCAGGCGGCGGGCGGTGATCTTTTCCCAAACCTCCTGCCGTTTGCTGCGGTCGGTATCCTTTAAAAATACCGAAGCTTGCTCTAGTGTATATTCCTTATCGCCAATGTGTACAGACATTGAACCGCTTATCGACTGGTACTTTTGCTGCTCAACCTGTATCTCGGTTTGTATCGGGATGTTTTCTTCCCTGAACAGTTCCAGTGCTTTTTTTACACCACGCAGGTAAATAAAATATTTATGGTTATCCAGTTGGTCCACATAATCGCTGGCAACCAGTTTTTTATTCAGATCATTACTGTAAGGCGCAATTTTAGGCTCAATTTCGGTAGCGAAATACTGGAATCTTTGCAGTAATTCTTCGTTATTGGTATCGCACGTCATGCGGATATAGCGCCAGGCAAAATCCTCCTCCAAAGCGGCTTCCAGTTCGCTGCGGTCATGCAGCCAGTGTTCCAGATCGGCAACGGAATTTATTGAGCGTTCAGCAAGGTCTTTATAAAGCGGTTCAAGGGTTTCCCATTTAATTTCAAGGTCGGCAGGGATATAGGTGCGTGTTTTTTTGTGGATCATGATTTTTTGATGTGTCCCGATAGTTCGGGATGCGGATGTGCAAATATGCAGATTAGTAGGGATGTGTGAAAGCAAGACTGCTGGAAAGAGATAAAAATTTGACGGGGTATATAATAAAGTACTCGGCACGACTTGACACTTTGCGAATTAGATTATGTGCACAATAATTCCTATTTTTATTTGAAAAAATGAAATTAACTTACGTAATAATGAAACATCTCATTCTATTATTTAGTGTTTTATTCATTGTACCTATTTTATCCAAAGATGATCAGTTTATTAAATTAGAGGAGAAAACTATAGTTC
>Ga0206923_1077_pt2 | contig 19434 bp, 17 predicted proteins | sample Alteio_BWOrgHeat_64_FD_152961 | JGI IMG/M metagenome (GOLD analysis project Ga0206923, IMG submission 152961) | Enriched cells from forest soil in Barre Woods Harvard Forest LTER site, Petersham, Massachusetts, United States -... | ecosystem: Environmental > Terrestrial > Soil > Temperate forest >...
TTTTTCATCATCCACCATTGCTGTAAAATGCCGAGCAGCGTGGAGAACATAAAATAGAGGTTGAGTCCTGACGGAAAGTTATAAAACATGACAGTAAAGAGGATGGACATCATGTTTCCCATCATCTTTTGTTGTTTTTGCGTATCCGAAAGCTGCGCTGGGTCTTTGGGAAGCTTAGACGTGAGGCGTTGCTGAAGATACATCGAGAGTCCCATCAATATAGGGAGCAAATGGAATTCATTTCCGATAAACCAGATCGGCTGGCCCCAAGTGAAGAGTACATCGGGAGCGGCCAGATCATCGATCCATCCTGGAATGAAAACAGCCCCTCTGAGTTGGAAGCTCGATTTCAAAAGATAGAACATCCCGATCAAGAAAGGCATTTGTAAAAGGACGGGGAAGCATCCGGTCATTGGATTGATTCCCGATTCCCGATAGAGGTTCATCACTTCCATCTGCGCTTTCTTCGGATCCTTCTTATATTTATCTTGCACCGCTTTTACTTTGGGTGCGATCTCCTGCATTTTAATAGAAGAACGGATGGACCAAGCGTTGAGGGGATACATCATCGCTCTCAGGGCAATAGTGAGCAAAATGATCGAAGCGGCCCATGAATGGGTGATCGCGTAAAAAAATTGCATGAGCAGGAATAAAAATTTCGCAAACGGCCGGGAAATAAAAGAAAACCAACCTTGAATGCTCTGAGCGGATGCATAATCGGGGTTGTAATTTTGGGCAGGATCCTCGTAGAGATTATCGAGTTCTTTCAAAAGACTGTCGTCAAAGGGGCCGGCAAAAATCCGGAAAGGCATCGTAACGCCGCTTTTCAAGGGAAGATAAGTGGCATATCCGGGGTAATTCGAAGGAGGGTAAAGGTTAAACGAAGGATCGATTAAACTGAGGCGGGTAGGAATCATCGTCCCGTCGATCTGAGTTGCTTGATAGCCTTGTCCGATCTCGTTCAAAGGGTCGATGATCAAGCCCAAAAAGCCATTGCAATTGCTGATCCAATTCGTATTGACGCTTGTCACTTGGATCGGTCCTTTCTTTGGCAGATCGATCGTTTCCACTTCAGATACTTTGGCGCGGGTCACTTGATATTTCAAAAGAGGGCTGTAAGATCCTCCTACGAGCTCCACATCGGGCACTCCGGAACTGATCCATAGGCCTCGAGCGTCGCCATCGATCCGAATTTCTAGATCAAAACAATAAGGCCCATTTCTTTCCTTCGGTATCGAATAGGTTTTGACGATTTTTCTTTGCCCCGTGGTTGCCTCAAATTGGATGAGATTGGGCTCGAAACGGGTCATTGAATAGTTCATATTCGCGATTTCGGGATCATCGCCCACAATATTCAGAGCGTAATATTGGGCGGAAACCGGTGTTTTTACGCTTCCGTCGGAATTCAAAATAGACCGTCTCAGAAGGGGGTAATAACCTCCTAAGGCCCCTTCCTGATTCACGACATTGTTAGAGCTGTAATAAGGGTGGAGCGGAAAGCGGGCATTTGCCGGGGAGGTTTTCAGGATCTGCCGGTCTATGTCGATCTCTTTGACGATGCTTTTAGAATCTTTTGAATTTTTCATCGGCAGATTGATCTCGGCTAAACTTCCTCCTCGAGTGGAAAAGACGAGCTGCTGGTATTCGTTTTCCAAAACATAAAAGACTTCATTAGAGGGCCCGGGACTGAGTGAGACTGATTGCGCTTGCTGGACGAGGACTCTTAACCGTTCGAAATCGCGCATCGGCTTAATTCTTTTTGCTCCCGGTTCATAAATCCCTACAGGGAGATAGACATTTCCTTCTTTTAAGAGAGCGATCGCCTGGTTTTCCAAATAATGAAAGGGCAAACTGAACGAGTCGCCTCGTTGTTCGCCTAAGGCAATTCTCACTTCTTTGTTGAAAGCGACGAGTTGGAGATCGGCGGGATGGTCGTTAGGGATGGCCGGCAAAATGAGGGGAGATGGCTCTTTCCGGCTATAGATCACAGGTTCGCCTTGCCGATAGCCATTCGTTGACAAACTCACTGGTTCAAAGGTCTCTCCTTCGCGAATAAAAACTTGAGTTGGAAGGGAATCTTTCCAAGCAAAGGTGAAAAAATGGCCATTGCAGGAAAGGGCAATCCCTAATTTTTCTGCGGCCTCCGAGTTCGAATAAAGATCGACCAGGGGAAGGTCTTCCGATTTAGCCGTCCGAGAAGCTATTTCGCCCTCTTTTTCTCGTTGTTTCTGGATCTTTTGCGCCGCAACTTTTTGCTCAGCTTCAATATCCCGTTGCGGTGCGAACCATGCCTGAATGCCGAAAAAGGCGAGGCTGATGCAAATCATAAACAAAAGTGTGCGCTTATCCATAGGGTCTCTTTAAGGCTGGTTAACCTGCAAAGGATAACAGGAAATCTATAAAACCCAAAAATCTTTTCGCGGGATCGATTTTAGGACAAACGCAATTGGGATATATTTATATCGAACAGGGATGAACTCGGGTGACCCGAGTTCATCAGAGGATGAATGCGTTTAAAATGAGCGACTGGCTTTTTGTGCTTTTTTTTCGCCTGGGGAAATATAACTGCTAGATCCAGAATGAGCTAAAAATTCTGCCCTGTCCCTTTTATTCTGCTCGGCTAGAGCTTTCGCGTCCGCTCTATGCTTGATGTAGAGATTCACGCCTTTTCCCGCCAATTTGCAAGACGCTACGATCAAAGGAAGAGATAGTAAAATATTGAATGCATGATCTTGATTGCTGCATGCGTCATTGGATCCCATCCGAGTTAGGCAATGCCAATCTGATTTCAAAGCCTCGACAACAAAAATTTTGGCCCCCAAACCGACTCCCGCACCAACGCATCCGACGAATGAGATGTTTTTCCAATTCTGCTTCAATTCCTTAATACTGCCAGAATCAAACGTTTTCTTAACTCCATAGGCCAACCCGCCTAGAAATCCCGTAGCTATCATGTTTAGTGCAGACATTTTTATTCTCCCTTGTTAGAGGGTGTCTAAAAATCAAACCGGAGGTGCTTTTTGGCTCTTTTCGCGATCTTTTGCACGTCTTGATCTCGCCTATGGCTTCAGCGTATGCCGAGATCAAATCATGCAAAATCTCATCAAAAATTGCTCAAAAATCACCTTGCCTCTTGATTTCTAGACACCCTCTTAGAATTCATTAACATTTTAAATGAATTATAATTAAATAGTAAAGATAATTAATTTATAATTTAATTTTTATGGCTATTGAAAACACTTCATTCCGGAATCTAAATTCACCTCCATTTCATTTAAGGGACTGTCCGCAAATTCTGAGGACGCTTCCCAAATATTCCTTTCCTGTATCGCTAAGCAATCCAAGAGATGAGACCGCCCTTTTTGTCCAGAACCATTGTCGGAACGAGGGCGTATTGATGAGAGAGCGCGGCTTTGTCTATCTCAAATTAGATGAAAATTATCTCGATGGGATTTTTGAACAAATCAAAACGATAGATCCTGAAGTCCGGCCTCCAATACATTATTATGGAGTCGGACCACATATCAGCGTCATCCGCCATAATGAATGGAAGGGGGCGCCTCCTAAACAGATCGACCAAATCGCCAAAAAATATTTATTCACTCCCTTGCGTTGCGAAGAGGTAGTAACGGGTCGGAAACGGCTATGGGTCCTTGTCGTCGAACCATCCCCCGAACTGGGTCTTTTGCGTAAAATCTACGGCCTTTCAAACAGACCTTATGGGAAAGAATTTCACATTACGATCGCTCAAAAGTAAATCCCATTAGAAAGGGATGGCGAGGGCAAATCTAAAATCGCCCGAATATCCCGCAGCCGCTGTTTGCGAGGCTAGCGCGCCCGCGGCGAAAATAGCGAAATCATACCAGCTATGAAGGGCGACGCTTTCTTGAAGGGAATGATTTTTATAAGTAACCCATCCAAAATAAGCGCCGAGCGTTGTGATGAGAGGCAAGCTGAAAGTATAGTACCCCATTCGATCTTCCGGCTCAAGCAGGAGAGCATTGGGAATATGCATCGCGCCGAAAGCGAGCGAGGAGAGGACGATTCCACCCCAAGGAGTGAACGTCTCCGCGAGCTGCGATTGCAAAAATCCGCGGAAAAGCGATTCTTCTCCGAGTCCGATGGGAAATGCGATCAGAGGGGAGAGTTTGTCGAATCCAGATGAAAGCCTAGGTTGAATATGGGCTGTCTTTTGGATTGCGTAACCTGTGCCTGCAACCAACGCAAGCGCCCCTAAAAATCCGCCCCAAACTTCAGGTTTTTTCAAGACCCTCCAGCGGAATGGGGCGAAGGATAAATCGGCAAAACTGTCATTCGGCATTTTATAAGAATAACCTGCATTCCCATTAAAAAGACGGACGTCTCGATAAGCGGCATAGATCCCATACGACCAGGTAGTTTGCAAAGATACAAGGCTGTTTGTCACAACCGCTTCATTCGAACTAGAAGAAACTAACCCGATGCCTAATCCCGCAGTGCCGCCAAGACCGCCTGCTGTTTTTAGATCTCCTAAATAAGCATGCCCGAGACCGGGAAATAGAGCAGACAAACCAACTGCGAGAAAGGGACTTTTGCGGCGCGGTTCGATGAAAGGATCTGGAAATTGAATTGCATCTGATGAAATCGGTTGCTGCACGATCAGAGGATCGAATGCGGCGATTTCAGGCATTTGAGAGTTGTCCCCATCATCGATCCCATCCTGAGGAGCGCCATAAAGAAGGGAAGAGGCCCAGAGAATCGATAATAGGCTTTTCATGCAAAATTCCCATTTTTGTCAGGGAATTTTACGGGAGAGAGTTCATTCTAAGCAAATCTTAATCGGTTTTTTTTACTCGCCATTTGTAAGTGACGTGGGGATTATTTGATGGGTTGAATTTTTTTGACGATTTCGACTCTGCTTCAGGAGAGAAATGAACTTGTTTTCGGGGGCGTACAGGTTCTGCTTCAGGAGCAGAATGAACTTGTTTTGGAGGTCGTTCTGGTTTGGGAAAAAGAATTTTAGTTACATAACTCCAAGGATTTTGTATTTCATCTTTGAGAGAATAGAGGGCGCAATTGGGGGGATATACTTTTTCCCCTTTTCTATCCGGTACTCTAATTTCTTTCCTAAATCCAAAACAGATCATTCCTTTGAGCTTATCGCAGCTTCTTAACATGCGATCGAAATTCCAAGCATCTTCATCGGTATTAAAACGGACAATGCTTTTTAAGGGTGTGTTATCTACTTTGGTGTGTTTAATTGAGCTAATAGACATAAAATTTTATCCTTTCTTATTTTTGTATTCAAAACCAATGTAAAGTTCAGGATCGTATCCTTCATGGATATAATCTGAGTATTTAAATCCAATCGATGGATAAAACGCGCAGGCTTGGAAGTTGGCTTTTCTCGTAATGAGGACGAGTCTAACTGTTTGCGGCAAGGGTTTGAGGATGGAAAAAACAAGTTGTTTTCCTATGCCGCGGCGCTGGAAAGCGGGATCCACCGATAATTCGCTGATATAGACGAGATCAGGATAGCGGCTCACATCGAAAATGGCATATCCAGCAGGAATTCGATCTACTTTCGCAGCCAAAAGCCGAAAAGGACTCTCTGGATTTTTCAATCCATCGATAAACTCATCGGAAAAATGCTGGGAAAGCCATTCCTTCAAATCGGAATTCACTTTCAAAACATCTTTCGTCAGATCTTTGTAGCAATGGTAGAATGATTCGACCATGATCCGCTTGAACGAATCCCTGTCCGGCTCGAATTCCCATTCATACGAAACGCCATTTTCAGTAAAAGAATCCATCGATCGGGAAGTTTTCTTGTTATTTTAGACGTTTTGTTAGAATTCTTCGAGTACGTATTTTCTGATCTTTTCAAGCATTCGGCCTAGAAGCTCTGGATTTTGCTGGGTCTGTTTGACATCTTCAAGGAAGTCTGCAAGATCGAAACTCTCAAGTCCTCTTTCAATTTTCTCCTGGACTTCGCCTCTCACTAGAAAATCAAAAAGATACCAATGCTCATTTACGAGCGCCTCGACGCCTGCATCCGTCCCTATATCGATCAATTCTTTTCGCAAAGATTCAGCAGGGGGAATCGGAATGCCGGGCTGGGCGTACTTTTCTAAAAGCGTCGACCAAACTCTCACCAATTCTCTCCGAACGATTTTTTCGTCCGAATCAGTGGTTTCATACTGACCGTCAAACATATTTAATTTTTCAATTTCATTGACGTACATTTGCTTTTCTCGTTTTATTTGCAAATAATATCATTTTAGATGATTAATTTTTGTATTAAAAATATATTTATTACGAATTGAGGGTAATTATTCTTCTCTTGTCTGCTGGAGTTTAGCTTCCAAGGCGTTGAGGAATTTCGCGAAGTCCGGAGTAGATCGGAGATTTTCCAGCCAATCGTCTTCAAGGAGCTCGTCGGGATAGGGGAGAGAGCGGGCTGCCAGGGCTTTATGGATGAGTTCCATCGATTCCTGCGTACGGCCAAGGATCGAGTAAAGGCAGGCGAGATTGTAATAGGCGCCTGCATTGCCGTATTGACCGGCGCGGCTAATTTTCTGCTCGGCGTCCATATAAAGCTGATTCATGAAATCCGTATCGAGAGTGTGATGGGCTAACTGGATGAGGCAAAGACCCCAATCGAGCCAAATCTGATCATTTTCTTCTTCCTGGCGGATCGCGAGGCGGAAGAAATGGATGGCGCGCTTGTAGAATTCCGATTCTCCGGCGAGATGGCCTAATTGGACGTAGCAAAGGGCGATCCTGTGTTGGATCTGGGGAAAGTCGGGATCGATCAAGAGTACGTGGGAATAGATCTCGATAGCGCGGGTAAAATGGGGTTCTTCTTCAGTGAAATCGCCAAGCCATTCCAGAGCGAGGGCATAATTATAGAGCCACTCTGGATGGTGCAGGATGGCGTCTTTATAATTTTGCAAGAGGGTCTCGAAATGATAGATCGCTTGCTGCAAAGAGGGGAGATCGTCCATCACTTCGCTGAAATGATACAAAGCATTGGCAGCATCGAAAAGAAGCGCTGGGCAAGCGGGCTTAAGGTCCATGGCCCTAGCTAAAAAGCGGTTGGCCCTTTCGATCAAATCTTGATCATCCGTGAGATCGGCATAATATTTATGGGCCGATCCGAGAGCGTGCCAAAGTTCTGCATCGGTCCTGTCGAGCGATAGGCCGTACTGCAGTTTTTCGATCGCCATATCGTAGTATTCAGGATCTTCATAGTAGTGGCCGAAGGCGATCAAACAAGTGCCGTATGCATGCCAGATGTCTGGATCATCGGGAAAATGGTCGGTCGCTTTAAGGATCTTGTGCTCCGCTTCGATCAGAAGATCTAAACGGGATGTCGCGGCGCCCAAAAGCGAGAGCGATTCCACCCACTGGCTAATAATCAAAGAATTTTTCGAATCGAGCGTCGCCGCGCGGGCGCATTTTTCGATACTCAGGCGGAGCCATTTTGGATCTTTATTTATGCGTCCCGATTCGCCGAGCAGTTGGCTCCACCCGAGCCATACATCGGGATCGCGCGGCGACATTTTTGCCGATTGGGCGTAAGCATCCGAGGCTTTGGCCACATACCGTTCGTCCATAGTATTTATATAGAGCTGGGAATAGCCTTCTGCCAACGACATCCAACCATCGAAATATTGGGGGGAAGAGGCCACTGCGCGCTGCAAGTAATCGATCGATTGGATGTAAAGACGGGAATCGTTGATGAGAAGGCCCATTTCCAAATAGGCTTTGCCGCAATCGTTCCAAAATTCGGGAGATGGTTTTTCTTGATAGCTCTTGGATGTTTGAAAGGCTTCGATCGCGAGGCGGACGTCCAGCGCCTCGCCAGAATGCTGGGCGATTTCCGACCAGACTATTCCGTAGTCCCAGTAGAGTTCGGCCATCGCTTCGCGCGGCTGTTTGGCTGCGGGATCTCCCGTATGTCCTGCGGTCAGTTCTCCGGAAAGTTCGAGCGCTTTTCCATATTTTTCTTTTGCTTCTAAAAGGAAGTGATGCTCTTCGTGAAAACGCCCCAATTGCAGCAGGACATTGCCCCAGGCGACCCATGCCTCGAAAAAGTCGGGTTTCATTTGAATGGCGATCTTGAAGTACTTGCTTGCGAGCAGAAGCGCTTTTTCTTTTCCGTCTTCAGAGCCGTATTCAAAAAATGCAAGGCCTTGTCTATACCAAATCGAAGGGTTGCCGCCGTCCAAGTTGGATGCCGCTTCAAATAAGGAGAGGGCGGTGAGGTTGCCCTGCAAAAGAGCCATTTCCCCTCTGAGCAAATAGTCGAGCGCTAAATCTTTTTTTTGCTCTTCAGGCAAAAGCTGAGCTTCGATCGCCTCTCTCGGTATGGAAGCTGAGATTTTACGGGGAAAGAAGCGGGAAAAGATCCTTCGAAGAGGATGGGTTTGCATCGTCATATTAGCCGTATTAAGTTCTATATCGCATATACCGCTCGTCATTCGAAAATCGGTTCTCCCTTCGTCGGACAGCCACAGACTTTGAATCTGCCTGCATCGCTAAACTATTTAGTTTAGCTGCTTCGGCATCGGCTTTGCCTGATTCAAATTCTGGGCGTCTCCTCGGTATATTCCGATTTTTGAATTCCTCTCGGTCTAGGCGAAAGGAGCGGATTATAAATAAGGCCTTTTTTTTTGGACAGACGTGTTCTGATCTAATTGATTGTTAGAATTTTGAAAAAAGAAAAATTCTTTTTTTTAAAAACGTTTTATTGACTAATTCAAAAATTTGCTTGCGATCGGCCTTCAAACTATTTTTTGGAATTTCATCGAGAATCAACAAGGCGGCAGGGATTTTATATTTCGGCAATTTATCGCTTAAAGCTGTTTGGATTCGTTTTAAATCAAAAGCAGAATCTCTTAAACGGACAACAGCGGCAGGGCGGTGTCCGAATTCAGGGTCTTTCAATGGAACGACGACAGCTTCTTCGATTTGGGGCAGGCTTAAGAGTTCCTTTTCGATCTCTTCGGGCTGTATATTTTCTCCGCCGGAAATGAACTGCCAATCTTTTCTGCCCAGAATGGCCAGTCCTTCTTTCTTGCAATAGTGCCCGATATCGCCTGTTGCAAACCATCCTTCTTCGTCTAAAGGCAAAGTCGTACGCCCCTCTTCCCAGTAGCCTTCGAAAAGGCATTTTCCTTTTAGAAGAATTTCTCCATCGGGAGCGATCCGCAGTTCTCTTCCTGGAAGGGGATGGCCTAAAAAAAGTTCTCCTTTTTGAAAAGGAGGATGGAGGCGAGCCGTTACCAGAGAACCCATTTCAGTCAGACCGTATGTGCCATAAATCGGCAAATGGCCTGGATAAGAGGCAATAGAAGATCCGCCTAATAGGACGCATCGCAAGTTTTTATACACAGGCCAAGCTTTATAGAGCTGCGCCGGCACATAGGAAATGTGGGTGATGTTTGGATCTCTTTCATCCAAAACGATTGCTGCTCTGGCCAAAATACAGCGGAGGACGATGCCGATTCCTCCTACATGGAAAAGAGGAAGAGAAAGGAGCCATCGATCATTCTTCTTGAGATCGATGGCCTCAATCGCATGCCGGGCATTGACGAGAAGATTCGAGAGGGAAAGCGCGGCGATTTTCGGAGTTCCAGAAGAGCCGGAAGTGAAGAGGAGGAAGGCTAAGGGATCAGGGCTTAAGGCTAAATGAGTAAAATAAGGGGTTGGCCCTTTGAAGGGGAAATTGAGGTCGGTAATGTAGAGAGAGGGGGAGAGACGGGAGAGAGAAGATGCGATTTGTGCGGGAGGTAAGCGGGTATTGAGGGGACAGACGACAGCGCCGAGGCGCCAAGCGGCAAAAAAAAGGGCAATGAGCCGCCAATCGAGGGGATGGAAAACGGCCAGCCTATTAGAAGGGCGGATACCGATTTGATGCAAATATTGGCAGAGGGCGCTGGTATAACTATCTAATTCGGAAAAAGAGAGGGTCAGATTTTGGGTAATGATCGCTGTTTGCTGCGGCGCGTCTTGCGCAGCTTCTCTTAAAGGACACCTGACATTAGGCATAAGTTAGACAGAAAATAGTTGTATAGAGCAAAAGGATCAGCGCTGTAACAGGAAGAAGAGAGGCGATTTCATTGGGATCTAAAGACCGGAATGCTTTTCTAATCTGAGGAATAAAAACGATGATGAATAGCGACGCGAAAGAGAGGGGTAAAGGAGCTCCATAAAAGAGGATTAGAATAGCCGGTACGAGGAGCGCGGCGAAAAGGGCGAGCGAATATTCCCAACAGCCGAAACGGTGGCCTAAACGGACGATCAGAGTGCGCTTATTTGTTGCCCGATCGCTTATTTCATCGCGCAAATTATTTGCGATCAGGATGGCGCAGGAAATAAGACCGGGAGAAAGGCTGGCAATAAAAATCGAAGGGCTGAGAGAAAAAGTCTGTAAAAAATAAGTTCCGCAAACGGCGACTGGCCCAAAGAAAATAAGCACTAAAAACTCGCCGAGGCCGAGATAACCAAGAGGTTTTGGCCCTCCTGTATAAAGAATGCCGAACGCGATGCATAGCAGAGCTACCGGAAGGCTCCAGAGTCCCGCGATCGCCATTAAGGGAATCGCTGTCAGAAACGCGGAGAGGAAGATCGCAATGGCGGCTCGCTGCATCGCGATCGGAGAAATCCAACCTTCTTGCGTCGCCCGTTTTGGGCCTTTCCGCAAATTCGTATCCGCTCCGTTCAAAAAATCAAAGTAATCGTTGGCGAAATTGGTCCCGATTTGGATCAGAAGGGAAAAGAGGAGGGTCAAAAAAAAGATCTTATAATCGATTTCTGTTTTTCTTGAAGCCAATGCGCCTCCGATCCAAACAGGACTTAAACCTGCGATCCAAGTTTTCGGCCTGGAAGCGAGAAAATAGGCAACTGCAAGATTAGGGACGCTTGGGGAATCGGGCGTAATTGGGTTTTCTTTTTTGATTGAATGCATTGCGTCCTTCCTGTCCTTCTTCGGTCATATAAAATAGCATCGTGGCGTTGCCGGCTAATTCTTGAAGCCCTGCCTGGCCGTCGCAATCTGCGTTGAGGCCGGCTTTGAGGCAGCGAAGCGCGATCGGAGAATGGGCGAGCATTTCCCGGCACCATTGGACTGTCGTCTCTTCCAGTTTTTCATAAGGGACGACGCAATTGACAAGGCCCATCTCGAGAGCTTGGCTTGCGTTGTATTGCCGGCAGAGAAACCAAATTTCCCTCGCTTTTTTCTGGCCGACGATTCGGGCGAGATAGCTCGCCCCGTATCCGCCGTCGAAAGAGCCCACTTTGGGTCCTGTCTGTCCGAAAATCGCATTATCGGCCGCGATGCTCAAATCGCACATGACATGGAGCACATGGCCTCCTCCAATTGCAAATCCGGCGATCATGGCTACAATGGGTTTGGGGCATGTGCGCATCTGTCTTTGAAAATCCAGCACGTTCAATCGATGGATGCCATGAAGGTCGGAATAGCCCGCATCGCCGCGGATTTTTTGATCGCCACCGGAACAAAAAGCCTCTTTTCCTTCGCCAGTCAAGATGACCACCCCGATTTCAGGGTCGTTCCTGGCATCGTCGAGCGCTTGGCTCATCTCATCGACGGTGAGGGGGCGGAATGCGTTGCGCACTTCAGGGCGGTTGATTGTAATTTTCGCGATCCCTTCGTATTTGTGGTATCTGATATCTTTAAACACTTTGACCGGAATCCACGGAATCATAGGCTTATCCTTTTAAGAATTTCTGAGGCTATAGCTTTGGGGTTTTCCAGATGCGCCATATGGCCTGCGTCTGGAATGATCACTGGATTTGTATAGAGAGAACGGAATTTCGAATCGCGCTCTCCCACTAAAACTAAAGCGCCATTTGTTTCATAGCGGGGCTGCTTACCCAGACTGTAATGCATGAGCGCAGCGGCGAGAGCTTCTTTATTTTGCATTCTTCTCATCGACAAATCGGGCTTGTAAGGATGAAAGAGGGGCTGATCGTACCATTGGGCAAGGAACTCGTCAATCGGAAGTTCTAAAAGAAGCTCAGCCCATTTTGCATCGGATAGCAACCGTTTTTGTTTTTCCGCATCAGAGGTAAATCCCGGGTGGGCTGAAATAAGAACGAGCGATTTGATCCTCTCAGGATGTTCCGCAGCATAGCGCATAGCTAAACGCCCCCCTAGCGAATAACCGACTAAAACAAAGCGCTCTGCTTCGATATCGAGATCCATTTTTTCTTCAAACGGCGATTTCCCATGTCCGGGCAAGTCGACAGCAATACAGTGTAAATCGGTCAAATTTGAACAGACCGGCTCCCAGTCGGCGTTTGTTCCTAAAAAACCGTGGAGAAAGACGACGGTTGGACCTGAGCCTTGTGTGATTTCATTCTGAAAAAGGTTCATAGACTATTCAAATAGTTGCGTGAAAAATAAGAAATACGATGAGAAAACTCTTATAACCTTGTCTTTAATGCGGTTGAAATGCGTATTTTCTAGAATTAATTCTCTCTGGATATCATGCATGAAAGGGAGGGAGCCTTTTTTTAATTCGAGACAAGCCAGCGCTGCTTGGAAAGTTTCCCGATCCATCTGTTTGGCTAAAAACTTGGCTTGATTATAGGCATTTTCGGACCAAATTTTATCGTCTCCTACTGGACGCCGAGTAAAGTTCCAAGGTCGATTGAGGCAAGCTTTAAAAGAATCTAAATAGACAGTTTGTTCAGATATTTCAGATGTTTTCATTTTTTTCCGAATGTGAACCAGAATGTCGAAAAGATAAAACTTCCAACAACAAAAAGTTGCAATACTGGATTATCTATAAGAGAATTTTGGTTCTGCTTTATATTTTCAACTGTGATCTTTTGAATGTTTGAAGGATTTATGCTCGCATTTCTAGGTTTTTCTTGAAGATATTTTCGAGCCTTTTCAAATACCTTTGGATCCATCTTTTTAACCAAGGTGGATGCTTGTGTGTACTGGTTGCAGTAAATAGCTGCTAAATATGAATCAAAAAGAGCGGTTTGCTCTGGAATTTTGTCGAGGCTTGTCATAACAATGAATTTGTCCTTTTGAGGGATTGTGAGATTTCTTTTTGGAATCGGTGGTTTTCGACCCGGTCTGTGATGATTTCGATCAGGATTGATTGCTTGGAGCCAAAGGCTTGCTCTAGAGCTTTTTCAGGATTGGCATCGATGCGCATATAAGGGAGGCTGAATTGTTTGGCAGCGAGTTCAAAATTCCACGTATGGGCGGCTGCGAATAGTTTTTCGAAATGGGGAGATTGGGCAATGGGAAGATGGGAAAAAATGCCACCCCCGAAATTATTCGAAACGATGAGGAAAACGGGATAATTCTTGAGAAGAGGAAGGGAATTGAAATCGTGGAGCGCAGCTTGATCGCCGATAAAAGCCGCAATGGGCATTTGCAGGCTTTCCGCAATTCCTGCCGCAGTGGCGATATTTCCATCAATTCCCGATAATCCTCGGTTGCCAAAGAAACCGGCTATTTTTGAAGGAAAGAAAAAATGATCTGCATCGCGGATCGGCATTCCATTGCCGAAGAAGGCGGCAAAATGGGAAGGAATCGCTTTTTCTAAGGCGCGCATCGCGTGCGCTTCCGTAAATGGAGATTCTTTTGAAAATTGCGACTCGACAATAGAAGAAGTTTCGCTATCCAATTCTTTCCAGGAGATAAGCCATTGAGGATCGGAAAAGGCTTTGAAAACAGAGCAAAATTCAGGGATATCGGATTGGATCCGCCCTGTGAGGATGCGCCCCGGATCTTGCAGAAAAGGGCGGGGACTTACATGGATATAGTCAGATTCGATTTCCTTAAGCCATTCAAGAAGCTTTTTTGAGCTTAGGCGATCCCCAAAATGGAGGATTTGTTCGGGTTTTAAATCGCATCCTTTTTTCAAGATCCAATCGAAACAGCGAATCTGTTCAAAGGTAGGAAATAGACGCGCATTCGAAAGGACATCTGCGAATATAGGCCATTGCAGCCGTTTGCCCAATTCCAAAATCGGATGGAGATCGTCTGCATGAGGCAATTGTCCTATCAAAATGATTCCTTTTGAAGAAGAGCTTTTTTGCTCTTTAACGGAGTGGCGCGGAAATTCCATTCGGATTGGGAATCCCGTTTCCGATTGCATCGGGGTTATTTTTGGAATCGAAAAGGGTTCGCGGAATTGGCCATTGATCTGGACAGGCCCAGGAGGATTTTGGCACGCGTAAAAAAATCCTTGCGCAGCGGCAGAACGGAAATAAGCTTCGTCGAGAGAGGAGGGGAGATCGGTTTGCCAACGGACGAAAGATTGAAAAACTTTCGCTTGGTCAGTTGTCTGATTGGCGCCGCAATCCCGCAGCTCCGGCGGGCGGTCGGCTGTAAGGAGGATAAGCGGAGTGGATGTGTGATGCGCCTCCATTACACTGGGCAAAAGATTGCCGACGGCAGTTCCTGAAGTGGCAATGACCGCAGCGGGCATTTTGTTCCCTTTTCCTATCCCTAAGGCAAAAAATCCCAATCCTCTTTCGTCGTAATGGACGTGGATTTTGGCTTTAGGATGTTCTGCAGCTGCCAAAACCAGGGGCGTGCTGCGCGAACCGGGGGCGACGCAAAAATGGCGAACTCCCTGCTGCACCAATTGATCGATGATCCAATGCGCTTCTTTCAAATGAATATCCCATCATAGAGTTTCAGCTTATGGTCGAGTTCTTCCCATTCGGCTGCCGGATCGGAACCTTCCACAATCCCTGTGCCCGAAAAGAGGGTTGCCGTCTTTCCCTGGATCAAGCACGAGCGGATTCCGACGACCCACTCGGAAGCTTCCGGGGTAGACCAACCTAGAGTTCCCCCATAAAGGCCTCTTTGAAAGGGTTCCAATTCCCGTATCATCGAGTAAGCTCTTTCTTTAGGAGTGCCGCAAAGGGCAGGCGTTGGATGAAGATGGAAGAGGATTTCTTCGTCTGAAATTTTTTCTTTCAGCTCTCCAGTACACTTGCTGAAGAGATGCTGGACGTTTTGGGTTTGGTGGATCGATAGAGGGCTGAAGGAAATAGGGGAGCGGCAAAGCGGGGAAAGGGTTTGCTGTAAATAGGTCATTACAGGTGAAAATTCGCGCAATTCTTTAGGGCTCGAAAAGAGCTCCCGCTTGAAAGCTTCGTCTTCTTCCTGATTTTTTCCTCTCCTTCTCGTTCCAGCCATCGCTTCGCTCATGATGTTTCTCCCTTTCCTTACAAAGAGACGTTCGGGAGTGGCGCCGAGAAATGAGGTTTTCGAGGTTTGAAAACAAAAAACAAAAGCCCCTTGCGATTTCTGTCTAAGAGCGGCAGCAATGGCAAATGGATCGGGCTCTTGGGATAATTCTAAGGTGCAAGTACGGGCCAGGACTACTTTTTCCAGTTCTTTCCGCTGAATGGCGCTTAGCGCTTTTTCAATTCCTTCGATCCATTTTTTCCGCTCGGGGGTCAATGTGCGGCGAACGACTTGGATTGGATCTGAGGGAGGAGGAAGATGTTTAACCTGTGTGATTTTGTGAGATTCCAGCAAAGAAGACCCCGGAAAAAAACAGCGCCAGCCAAAAGTTGCATTGTGAGGAGGAGGGTTTCCTTCCCGATCCGACCAAAATACTTTCACTGTTTTTCTCCTCTATACAAAGTGACGCCTCCGAATGCCATCGGGTAGGCGCGAGGCGATTTAAAGGAGGCCAGTTCCATCAATGCAAGGAAAGATTTTCCAGAAGGAAAGGTTTCTATCGTCTCATTTAGATAGCGATAGGCTGCGGGTTGTTTGGATAAAAGACCGCCGATCTTTGGCAAAATACGGCGCAAATAAAAGAGATAAAAGCTCCGCACTAGAGAAGGGGGAAGCGAAAACTCAAGGATGAGGCATCGCCCTGAAGGTTTTAAAACTCTGTAGATTTCCTTAAGAGAGGCAAGAGGATCGGCCATATTACGGATTCCGAAAGAAATTGTCGCTGCATCGAAGATTTCATTTTCTAAAGGGATTTTTTCCGCGTCTGCGCGAATCAGCCGCACTTTTTTGGAATATTCTTTGCCGCCGATTTTATTCTGCGCAACTTGGAGCATTTCAGATGATAAATCGATCCCAGTCGCCGATTCGATTGAAACCCCTTTGTCAAACATGGCGATGATTTGATCTCCAGTCCCCGTAGCCAAATCGAGGATGCGAAGATTTTTTCTAGAGGGGAGATGCTTTACGACCTGTTTCCGCCATCCCCGGTCCATCCCAAATGAGAGCACCCTATTGATCCGGTCATATGTCGGTGAAATCGCATCGAACATTTTCCAGACATCGAGACGGGAAGGATTAGACATGAAAAAAACCTCAAAAACATTCGAATTCAGACATTTTAGATTATTGAGTGTAAATCGCCAACTTCTTCTTTTCGTAGTGGCCATGCGCGGCGAGCAAGCCTGCGGCGCAAAAAAACATCAGCTTCCCTTGTTGGAAAAGGATCGGATAGAAATCGCAGCAGCCGATAAACAGATAAGCCGCGAAAACCGCGATCAAACTAGCCGTCGCGGGAGTGATCGAAGCTCTCATTCCGGCACGCAAAAGAGTGCCAATGAATAAAAAAAAGGCTCCCAAAGAGATAAGGCCAGTTTCTGAGCCTAATAAAAGATAAATATTGTGCGTTGCGGTTAAATATATATCCGAATCATTATTTTTAGGTAGATAGTCCGGATAACGAAGACTGAATTGATGAAAGCCGACCCCTAAGAGGGGATTTTTTCCGATCATTTGAAAGGCTACATTTTGATAATGGATCCGGACTCGGTCCGAATTTTGAGCCACTCCATTGTAATTGACGATTCCTCCCCGCTTCGCAAATTGTTCGAAGAGCAAAATCCCGTTAATCATTACCGAGAAACAGATCATAAACGTCAGAAATCGGAGCGCGGAATTGGTTATGATCTCTTTCAAACCTTTATTCCATATAATCAAACTGAACCAGACCAATGTTCCTAATAGACAAGCAAAGATAGCGGCTCTGGAATAGGTGACGCTGAGAGCAAAAAATTGAAAGGGAAGAGTGAATCCTATCAAGAGGCGCCATTTTTTAGAGGAAGAGGCGATTTGAGAATAAGCAACTAGAATGGCGAATGTTAGAAATCCTCCCAAGACATTGGGATGGGGCAACGTGCCGGAGGCTCGATATACGAGTGGAGAAGGGGCGATGCGCCCTGTAAAGGAATCAATGATCCAACGGTTTCCGGAGGAGATGCCAAAACCCGGACCTAATTTTTGTTCCCCCAAAATACGAAGTCCTAACCACTCTTGGTTAAAATATTGGGTGATTGCGATTGCAGTTTGCATCAGTCCCGCAACGATCAACGCGCAGAAAATGAAGCGGGTGATTTTGTCTCTTTGATCGTCCTCGAACGCATGAGCGAGAAAAGAGAAAAGGAGAATGGGCGTCAAAAGTTGCAAAAGACGAATGTAAATAATTGGATAATGAGCAAAAGGAGAGACTAAAATAGATGCGAAAGAACAAATGAAAATGATCCAAAGAAAAAGAGTGCTTTTTTTTACAAAGAATCGGGAGAGGGGAATTCGGAACCAGGCAAGGGCGATCAAAAAAAGAGCCAAGGCAATGAAATCCGAGACATAAAAATAGATCTTTTTATCAAAAATAGGAGACAGCTCGATACCCGAGGGAATCAAAGTCAAAGAAAAATAGCGGAATAATTTATCGTATTTATGTTCGATCGGAATAATAAATGCCAACAGACAGAGTAAAAACGACGCAAGGATAAATTTTTTTGAGATCATAGACTGTGAATTTAAGAGAGCGCGTCGATTTTGACAACACCAAAAGGAATATTCTGTGAGTCAAAGTGGGATTGAGATATCCCCGCCAAGGGGGCGGGGAGGGGTTTATTAGAGACTGTTAACCTCGAGAGTGGCGCTTTCTATCATTCTCGTTGAGATACAGTTTGCGCAAACGGATGAAATTCGGAGTCACTTCGACCAATTCGTCATCGGCGATGTAATCGATGGCTTGTTCGAGGGTGAATTTGCGCGGAGGGGTCAGAATGATATTTTCATCGCTCCCTGCAGCGCGGACGTTAGTGAGCTGTTTTGCTTTGGTTGCGTTGACGACGAGGTCATTATCGCGCGAGTGTTCTCCTACGACCATGCCTTCATAGACTTCGTCTCCTGGTTTGACAAACAGCGATCCACGCTCTTGCAGAGTAAAAAGACCGTAAGCATTTGCTTTGCCGCTGCTATTTGAAATCAGAACGCCGCGCGTTCGCCCAGCCATTTCCCCTTTCCAAGGAGCAAATGTTTCAAAAATTGAGGTGAGGATGCCAAGCCCGGATGTCCGAGTGAGAAAATCGTTTCTATATCCCATAAGTCCGCGGGTCGGGACCAAAAACTGCATCGTGGTGAGGCCATGTTCTGAAGTTTCCAAAGAGCGCATTTCCCCTTTTCTTCGCGATAAATCTTCTATGATCGTTCCAGAAAAATTTTCGGGCGCTTCGACATGGACCCGCTCCATTGGCTCCATGAGGACGCCGTCGACCTCTTTAGTGATTACCTTTGGCTTGGATATGGCGAGCTCGTACCCTTCGCGGCGCATCGCTTCGATGAGGACGGCGAGGTGGAGTTCGCCTCTGCCGCAAACGCGGATAGCGTCGTCGCGGCCGGGTATCTCCTCGATTTTTAAAGAGATATTCGCCCGCTTTTCTCTCATGAGCCTTTCGCGCAGTTTATTCATGGTGACGTGCTTTCCATCGCGTCCTACAAAGGGGCTGGAGTTGACCATAAATTCGACGGAAACGGTAGGTTCGGCGAGAGTGATCGGAGGTAATTGAAGAATCTTGTCCGGCGCGCAGATCGTGTCGCCGATATCGATTTCAGGAATCCCGGAAAGAGTGATGATATCGCCGGCGCCTGCATCTTCCAATTCGATTTTTTTCAGACCTAAATGACCTTCGATTTTGACAATTTTGTGAGTGGAGTGATTGCCGTTGCGGTCTACGCGGGTTACGCTTTCCCCCTTTTTAATTTTTCCTTCGAGAATACGGCCGCAAGCTTGCCGGCCTACATAATCGTCATAAGAGAGCGTCGCAGCTTGCATGAGGAACGGCAGTTCGAGATTGCCGGGAGGCGGCGGAGCTGCTTCTAAAATTAAATCGAAAAGGGGAGTGAGGTCTTTCGGCGTATCGGTCAGTTTAGCGATCGCAAAGCCATTGAAGCCTGATGCGTATATATATTTAAAATCGAGCTGTTCATCATTGGCTCCGAGCTCCATAAAAAGATCAAAAGTTTGATTCAAGGCCCGGTCGGGAGCTGCGTGAGGCCGGTCGATTTTGTTCAAAACGACGATCGGCCGGAGACCCATTTTCAAAGCGACTGAAAGGACGAATCGCGTCTGCGGCATCGGACCTTCTTGCGCGTCGATGAGAAGGAGAACGGAGTTGACC
>Ga0206923_1064_pt2 | contig 19340 bp, 18 predicted proteins | sample Alteio_BWOrgHeat_64_FD_152961 | JGI IMG/M metagenome (GOLD analysis project Ga0206923, IMG submission 152961) | Enriched cells from forest soil in Barre Woods Harvard Forest LTER site, Petersham, Massachusetts, United States -... | ecosystem: Environmental > Terrestrial > Soil > Temperate forest >...
CATTCGTTTAAAAAAGCAATGGCTTTTTCCGGTGTGCGGTCTTTCTGATACGCAAATTGCTCCATTTTCTGTTTAAAATAGGCCTGTATATCCTGTATTTCTTTGTATTTGTCGGCAGGATAAGTTGCCTGGTCTACCAATTTAAAGAAATCGTTACACGAATTAGCGTAAAGACTGTATTGCTGATAATCATTCTGCTTAAATTTTTGTTGGGAGATTTGGTTTGTTTCCGTAAAATTTTTGTAAACACTTTTTAAGAACAGGTACTGCGTTTTGGGCGTCCTTTTATTCATCTCATATTGCAAATTCTTTACAATCAAAACGGCCCTATAATAATCGGTACTATTGTACGCGTCTTCCGCCTTTTGGTATGTCAGCTTTGCATCTGCATCGCTTATTTCATCGGTCTGCGCCTGAACGGTATTAAAAAGCAAGACCGCGATTAACATAAAAAAGAGTTTTTTCATAATAATATATTATTAATTGTTTTCGTTCCTCCGTGTGTCACGAATGATGAGAACGAAGATATGATGTGCTAAAAACCCTTGTCCCTTTGCGCGCTTTTTTGCTGCTGCTTTTGTTTGGGGTAGTAATCTGTTAAATACTTAAAGGCTTCCTCAATACGCCCGGCATAACCGCCGTCTATAAATTCTTTATTTTTTTCATCAAAAAAGTCTAATATCGGATAGTTGATCACCAACGCCTTTTCCCTGAAGCTAAACGTATTTTTTTTATCTATTATTAAGTAGTCATAGTATCCTGTAAAATAATCAGCATTATCTTTTCGCTGTTTTTGATATAATAGTGTATCCTGTTCCCTCACAGTAAAATTTCTATCAAAATAAGAAGTATGGCGGGGACAGTAATATACATCTCCGTTGTTTACGCTGTCTTTATCCAGAGAGGGCGAATGCTGCAAGTCGATAACATCATATATCGAATACATCTCATTATATTTTTTCCCGTTATAGTCCTTATCTTTTGTTATAGCCCGGATGTGCAAGTAGCCGCTATCTATTTTAAAATTGATGTAATTGCCCATGGTCTTATTATAATCCGCAAGAACACTATGCGTAAATTCTACTCCTTTTTGAATACTTCTGTAATCCCTCCCTCCAATTCCAGGATTGGGAAATTTTGCTGCACATTCGTTTAAAAAAGCAATGGCTTTTTCCGGTGTGCGGTCTTTCTGATACGCAAATTGCTCCATTTTCTGTTTAAAATAGGCCTGTATATCCTGTATTTCTTTGTACTTGTCGGCAGGGTAAGTTGCCTGATCCACCATTTTAAAGAAATGGGTACACTCATCAGCACAAAATTTGTATTGCTGGTAATTATTTTGCTTAAGTTTATCTTGGGAGATTTGATTTGTTTCCGTAAAATTTTTGTAAATGCTTTTTATTAACAAGTACTGTGTTTTGGACGTGTTTTTATTCATCTCAAATATCAATTTCTGTACAAGAATAACGGCCCTAAAGTAATCGGTGGCATTATACGCATCTTCCGCCTTTTGGTATGCCAGCTTTGCATCTGCATCGCTTATTTCATCGGTCTGCGCCTGAACGGTATTAAAAAGCAAGACCGCGATTAGCATAAAAAATAATTTTTTCATAATAATATATTATTAATTGTTTTCGTCCCAGGGTGTGTCACAAATGATGAGAACGAAGATCATGATGTGCTAAAAACCCTTGTCTCTTTGCGCGCTTTTTTGCTGCTGCTTTTGTTTGGGATAGTAATCCGTTAAGTACTTAAAGGCTTCCTCAATACGCCCGGCATAACCGCCGTCTATAAATTCTTTATTTTTATTATCAAAAAAGTCTAATATCGGGTATTGGATCACCAATTCGTTTTCCTTAAAGCTAAACGTATTTTTATTACGTGTATTCAATATGCCCAAATGATAGGTATATCCTGTAAAATAATCAGCGTCATCTTTTCGCTGTTTTTGCAATAAGAGCGTGTCCTGCTCCGGTACAGTAAAATCTTTAGTGTAATGAGTTTCGTGACGGGGGTAGAAATAAACTTCACCGGTATTTACGGTGTCTTTATCCAAAGATGGAGAATGCTGCAAATCGATAATGTCATACATTGAATACACCTCATTAAGATTTTTTCCGTGTTGGCTCTGATCTTTTGTTAGCGCCCGAATATGTAGGTAGCCGCTATCTATTTTAAAATTGATGTAATTGCCCACAGTTTTATTCCCATATACAATATGCGTAAATTTTAGTTCTTTTTGAATGCCTCTTAAATCGTATCCTCCAATTTCGGGATTTGGAAATTTCGCTGCGCATTCGTTTAAAAAAGCAATGGCTTTATCTGGTGTGCGGTCTTTTTGATAGGCAAATTGCTCCATTTTCTGTTTAAAATAGGCCTGTATATCCTGTATTTCTTTATACTTGTCGGCAGGATAAGTTGCCTGGTCCACCATTTTAAAAAATTGGTTGCAGTCATTATAGTAACTGCTGTATTGCAGATAATCATTCTTCTTAAAATTTTGCTGGGAGATTTGGTTTGTTTCCGTAAAATTTTTGTAAACGCTTTTTAAGAACAGGGATAGTGTCTTAGGCGTCCATTTGTCCATCCTGATCTGAAGCACGTTTATGGCTATAATAGCTGCCCTATAGTAATCGGTGGCGTTATACGCGTCTTCCGCCTTTTGGTAATACAGCTTTGCATCTTCATCGCTTATTGGTTTTATCTGCGCCTGTAAGGTGTTGAAAAGCAATACCGCGATTAACATAAAAAATAGTTTTTTCATAATGGTTTATATATGTATTAATTATTCCAAAAATCCTTATCCGTGCCTGAAGGCGTTGTTGTATTAAGGGGCAAAAAATTATTGTTAATTACAGCATCGGGCACATTGGCTTTAATATGCATAAGGGCTGCTATTGCAGTTGTCTTGTCTTCAAAGGCGCCCAGCAGTTGTCCCACGCCCTCATCGCTTAAATAGGATTTAAAGCTTATTTTGTTCAGCATATCACCCTGTATCATCCATGTACCATCGCTGTATCTGTTCAGCGTATAGGTTTTTACACGCACTTTACCGGTATTATAGCTGCGCTCGTAAACAATGTAGTATACCTGTTTTATGTTGTTGGCTACATCAGCAGTCTTTTTGCTCACGTTGTAGCTGCCCCATAATTGCACATCTGTATTCCATTGGCGGTTTCGCTCTGCCTCGGCTTCCTTTTCACGTTTTTCTTCTTCCTCTTCTTCCCGCGCTAACCGGTCGGCCCTCCGCTGTGCTGCCCTTGCTTCCTGTTGTCGTGTTTCTTCTTCTTCCTGTTCGCGCTGGTCTTTGTCGGCCTGGCTCTCTGTAGCCGACGTATTTTTTGTTAACAGGTTTACAATTGTGGTCCCAAGGTCGGCTACGTTTTGAGTAAGCGCAATATTATTTTCCGTTTGCCGCTGACTAGTTTGTTGTTGTATCCGGGCCGCCTGCAACTTATTGCCGCTTCCTATCGCATTTATGGCTGCCAGGTTTAAATTTTTGGCCTTTTCTAAATCACTTGTACTATTATTGGCTGCATCAATATAATTATTTGCCGCTTGCTGCCGTTGTTGAGTAACCGCATTATTTTTGTTGCCGGTTAATGCTGCGCTTTCAACAGTTGGTTTGGTAACTTCGGCTCTGTCGCCAATTACTGCCGCCTTATTACCTTGCGATGGTTGGTAATAGTTGCCTTTTTCAGGTATTTTAACATTTCTGGCTGCTACATCTGCATCAACATCAATCAGTTCCATATCTTTTTGCTGCTTTTTCATGCTTTGCAAACTTGCATCCATCGCGTCGCCATCACCGTCGGCCAGTTGCTGCTGCGCTTGTTGCTTGTACTGTAAAAAGGCGGTACGGTTAGCGTTTATGCTTTGCTGTAGTTCGGCCTTTTTTTTTGCGGGTCTTGTATTTTAGCTAACTGCGCCAGGGCATCGTTATATTTGGCATCGTAACCACTAATGCTTTTATTAACATCAGTCGCCAGTTGTTTCGCTTTATCCCGTTGTGGGTCTACATATTTTATATCATATATGGGCCCGATAATTTCATAGCCGTTAAAAAAATCGCCTGAGCTATTAAATAATAACCCGGTACGGTTTAGCTCTATAGATATATTTTGTGTTTTTACCTGCCCGTCTAAAGTGCGATAATTAAATTTAAACTCAACATATGTGCCTTTTTTTAAATAATCATTACTGAATTTATACCACGATTCCTGGCAGGAAAAAGAGCCTGCTTTAGCTTTAATAAGCATGTTAAAAGCAACTTTAAAATGCACGCCCGGCGCAAAGGAATATACAATGGCCCACTCGCCCCAGCCGCTATGACAAGGGTTTGGCTGTTGCGCTCTTGCTGATAAAGAGATAATAAGAAATAATATGCCGCAGAGGTATTTTTTAAGTTGCATTATAATAAAAATATCACGTAAAATTTCTTTGTTAAAATAAGGGATTTTTTAAATATTACTATAAAATATATTTTATTACTCGTGCCCCCCGCTGTCTATCGTTTGAAACATGGATTGCCTAATATCTCCCGAAATATTAGCATAAGTTACTGATTGTCCTTCAGTAAATAAAAACTCTTGTTTTAAAATGTAATACTGACGAAAATATTGCTGACATGTTTCACCCTCGCTTAAACAAATGAAACAAGTTTGGTTCAGGGTGGCTCACCCTGGCTCAGGTGGCTCACCCTGGCTCAGGTGGTCCACCCCGGTCCAGGTGGTCCGGGTTTTCCGTTACAACATCTTTTCGAAGATATTGCCGAAAACAATACAAATGTTATATTTGTAAATAGTAACCAATTTTAAACGTATGAAAGCTATATTTTTGATGTTAGGCTTAGCAGGCCTGATCTCGGCAACGCCTGTTTTTGCACAAAAAGGCGAGTTAAGCAATGCCCGCAGCCAATTTGAAAAGTATAATAACTTATACACGCAACCGGCACGTGCCGCCGCGGCAACAACTGCTTTAAATGAAGCAAAGGCATCCATCGACAAGGCATCAGCTAATGACAAAACGGCCACCTTGCCCGAAACATACGCGATAAAAGGCGGGGTTTATGCTGAGTTGGCTTCCCGTGAAACCGATCCGGGTAACTCGCCGTTATTCGCTACTGCCGAAGAAGCCTTAAAAAAAGCTAAAGAGCTTGACAAGAACGTAGACGACATATCAATAATAGAAAACGGTTATCGCATCCTGCTTACTGTCAGGTATAATGCAGGCATAAATGCTTTTAAGGCAGACAAATATGAATTAGCATACCAAAGTTTTAACGCTTACCTAGCGCTTAAACCCGATGATACAACAGCATTGTATTTAACCGGAGTATCGGCAACAAACGCCAAAATGTACGACCAGGCGATAAGCAGTTACAATAAACTTCTTACCACAAACTCTTCAAAAAAATTGTCTGCATATACCGATCTGTCAATCATCTACTTAGCAAAAAAAGATTCGGCCGCTGCGCTTAAAATACTCAAAGAGGGTACTGATAAATATCCGCACGATGCCAACCTTAGCAAAGCAATGATAGCGCTAAGTTTGCAAAAGGGAGATTCCAAAGGATTAACCGACAAAGTTGAAGCCGATATTGCAGCAAATCCGAAAAATAAATTAAATTATTATCAGGCCGGGCAGCTTTATAACAGTATAAAAAATTACGACAAGGCCGCAGAAGCATATAAAAAGGCGATAGAAATTGACCCCAATTATTTTGATGCCTATTTAAATTTGGGGGTTGTTTTGCTACACCCGGCGGTTGAATTATTTAACACCGCACAGAACCTTCCGGCAAATAAGCAAAAAGATTATGATGAGGCCATGAAAAAATCAATGGATTATTTTGACGCCGCCAAACCGGTTTTATTAAAGGCAGTTGAGCTCAATCCAAACTCATACCAGGCACTTGTTAATCTGAAAAAATATTACGTTGCGAAAAACGATAATGCTAATTCCGCTGACATACAACAGAAAATAAATAACCTGAAATAATAAAACAAGGGCCGATGAAAAAATTGGATAAGATGTTGACTCTATTTTGTAGTGTAGCGGGTGTAGCGCTACGCTACAGCTAATTAGTTCGCAACAACTATCCGGATATTAAGGGCAAAGTAAACCAGAATGTTGACCCTTCGCCTTCATTACTGATTAAACCTATACTTCCATTATGCTGTTTAATAATCTCCGACGAGATAAACAAACCAAGCCCCAACCCTGAAAATGTTTGGGATGAATCATGCACGCGGAAAAAACGGTCGAAAATAAAGGGCTGCTTATCGGCAGGTATGCCGATACCTGAATCAATTACTGAGCATTTTACCACATGCTCATCTGCTTCTATGTTAACCTGTACAGGGGTTTTACCCGGCGAATATTTAATGGCATTTGATATCAGGTTAACAATAACCTGCTCAACCCTTACCTTATCGGCATAAACACTTACAGCCTGTACATGCCCGATATTAATTTGATGATGAGTTTCATACAGCCTGATCTCGCGGATACATTCCGCAAGCGAATCATTAAATGAATAATTGGTTTTATTAAGCTGCATTTTGCCGGATTGTATTTTAGTAACATCCAGCAAATCGCCTATAATAGCTGTAAGTTTATTAACCTGCTTATTGGCCATATTAATAAATAGCTGTGCTCTTTCCGGGTTAAACTCATTGATGCTGATCTTGTCAAGTATTTGCAGCGAGGCTTTCATGCTGGTGATAGGCGTTTTTAGCTCATGGCTGGCAATGGCCATAAACTCGTCCTTTTTTTTCATCAGTAACTGGACAGCCTGCCGGGCCTGCTCCTGCTCATGAATATCGGTCATGGTACCAATATAACCATCAAACTCCGGGTTAAAAACGGGCTGCGCATTATCCAGTATCCAGCGGTACTGTCCTAAAATTTCATTTTTAAAACGATATTTAAGCTGCACCGGCAGCATTTGCTCAAACAAAGAGTTAAACTTGTGGATAGTTTTTTCACGATCATCAGGGTGAAGATGTGATATCCAGTCATTATCCTGTATCTCTTCGTTTTTTACGCCGGTCCATTCCCGCCAGGTATCATTTACAAAAGTCATTTTGCAATCTTCATCAACCCGCCATATGGGTAAAGAGTTATGATTGGTTAATGCTTTAAAATGCGCTTCACTTACCTGCAACGCCTCCTGAGCCATTTTTTGTTCATGAATGTCAGTGCTGGTGCCTATCCAGAGAATGATTTGCCCCATCTCGTTTTTATGCGCACTAAACCTGGAAAGGTGCCACCGGTAAACCCCGTCGTGGCGCCTGAAACGGTGCTCCATATCTGTTTCTATGCCATTTTTTATAGCTTTTGGCCATTCTATAGCAGCTATTTCACGGTCATCAGGGTGCAAAATATCCCACACCTTTTCTCTTAAAGCCTCAAAGCCGGTAATTCTTGTATAATCATACCAGCCCTGGTTATAATAAGTAGCTCTTCCTTCAGGAGACGCGGTCCACATTTTATGTGGTATGGAATCGGCCAGGAAACGAAAAAGTTCTTCGCTTTCCTTTCTGCCAGCCAATTCAGCAGCTACCTCTTCGTTTAAACGGGCATTCTCCAGCGACAAACCTATAAGGTTGGCAAAGTTTTGTGCAAATTCCAGGTCAACCTCATCAAAATAACGCCCGGGCACGGTAGATACAAATGAAATAAGGCCGGTAATGGTATCCTTATTACACATAGCTACAGTAATTACAGACTGTAACCCAATTGCCAACAGCGCTTTTAACTGTTCAGGGTCCGTTATGGCGGCTTTTACCATTTCTTCGGTTATTACAGGTATAATACTGGGTTTACCTGTTTTTAAAACCAAAGCGGCCCCGCTGTCGCTACTATAATCGGTTGGATATTTCTTACGGTATTCATGCGCCCATTTAATTTTTTCGGTATCCTCATGTTTTAGCAGCAGCAGTTCGGGCTTATTATGTTTTAAAACATCTATGCTAAACCAGTTGGCAAACCGTGGAACGATATACTGCGATATCTGGTTGAGCGCGGTTTGTGTATCGCGTGCCCCGGCCAGTTCGGCTGCCGCTTTAGTCAGATAAGAAAACAGGTCTTCCTTTTTTTTAAGAGACGAGATGTTCCTGATAAAAAGATACGTTTGAATATTATCGCTTTTGTCGCGGTAAACTTTTGAGCTGATCATTACCCATTGCAGATTACCGGGGCAGCGCACTTATAAATTCCTGATCGTTAATTTCTTCGAGGGCTAGTAGTTTGGCCTTATTCTGGCCGCTTTCAGTTGTATCATGGTAAAAATCAAACAGTGAATTACCAATAACTTCCTCCCTTTTCAGCCCTGTATAAATTACCGCGGTATTATTTGCATAATTAATTATTCCGTTTGCGTCAATAGCCATTACCGCCGGAGTGCTATAGTTATGCACCGCTTGGAAATCAGCATGTGATAAGCTGCGAGGGGTAGTCATATATATAGGAAAGAAATAATTACGAGCGTTAAATTACCAACAAACCTGTTTCATAACAGTTTAAATATAAATTAGTTTTAGAAATATCAAAGCCAGATTAATCGAGGCATTTAAGTGCTAAATGGCAAATATTCTAAGCATTTACTCAATAAGCCAAAGCAAAAAACCAGGGATATCCAAACAATAAACTATGGGCACTGTTGACAATCTATTAAGCAGCATTAACCTTGCTCATGATAACTTTTGAATTTTTGCCAAATATGGCTCGAACGATTTCTGAGAGACACTATATACCCAATCGTTTATTGATAAACCAACCCTACAAGTATTTCTTACGTATAAACTTATAACTTAACTGAAAAAAAATGTTTCAATCTGTAAAAATTCCATTATATTTCTTGGTAATAGGTATTTGCTGGGCTTTATTCAGCAATCCGATCATTACATTTTTTTACAGGCATTTGGCCCAAACCGAACAGGATTCATACAGGAGCTTAAATGATTTAATTTTCGTGATCGTAATAAGCTATGTTTTATATGTTAAGATAAAACAACAGCAGCAGCAGCTAACAAAATCGGAGGAAGAGTACCGGCAGTTATTTGAATCGAATCCCAATCCGCTTTGGATATATAATGAGAAATTTCAATTCGTTAAGGTTAATAATGCGGCGGTTGAAAGATATGGGTATAGCAGGAAAAAGTTTCTGAAAATGACCATTGACGATATCCATTCAGAAGTAGAAGATGAAATGCTTAATAATTATTTGAAACAAAACCAGGAAAAGCGCACGTTAACAGGTATATGGAGTCATTTAAAAGCATCTGGCGGCACTTTTTTCGTATCGATAATTTCATACCCAATTCTGTTTAATGACGAACACTGTATGTTAGTTATGGCAACAGATATTACAGAGCTTATTGAAAAAGAAAAGAAATTAGAAGATGCATACAAAAAACTAAAAACTTATAATGAAGTTCTTTTACAAATAGCCTGGTCAAATTCGCATGAATTAAGACGCCCCCTTTGTTCTATCCTCAGCCTGGTTTCCTTATTAAAGGATGCTAACAGCAAGGATAGAGAAGAGTTTCTTCATCTTTTAGAAATATCTTCAACAGAACTGGATGATGTTTTAAAACAGAATAATATAAAAGTTACTGAAATTGAGAAAGTACAAGAATTTGATTTCAAATATTTAAACATATAACCTACCGGCAATTATTCACGTTGATAATCTCTGGTCATTAACAATTTTATATGATCATCTTTTGGGGTTATAGCTTTCTTTATGATTGAAATCAAACATTCTTGATATTGTAAACCCTATCCTGTATTGGCCTCTTGAATAATCTGAGGTTGTTTTGCTTAAATAATTAATTTCCGAAGCTGCTTTCGTATTGGTAATATTTATAGTAAACACATGCCCACCGGTAACCGTCTGAATACCAAAACCAAGTGGGTCACTAAAGCCATTAGCAGCTCCGAAGGAAGAAAAGGAATGAGCATAATCAACGATAACACCCATCAGTTTACTTACTTTTAAACGCGCCGCGGCCGACATTGAGAAAACCGAATGTGAGCTTCCTGGGAGATCGGGGATCGGCAAATTATTTTGTACAATCGAAGGAGCTATCTCTAATGAAAATGAATGTGAAAATTTTCGTGCAAAAACAACCTCACCGAAATAAGAAACACGGTCGCTAAAGTTGGCGAAAGTATTATATGGTCTTAGCCCGGTTTCTCCTATTAAACTTATAGCTATCGGCGAACTGCTGTCATTAGTTTGATGAACTACAGCATATTTTAATTCAAGGCCGGCCAATCCTCCCACAGTAGGTATAGCACTTCTGCCAATTTCAATATTCAGGTTATTAGTTAAGCCGTACTGAAACCCAATATAAACATCGGCAATATTATCCAGTCCGAACGAGCTTTTGCCGCCGCCGACCGTACCTGCAAGATCGCCAAAACGATGTATGATAATAACATTAAAATTTTTCTTTTTAATTGTTTCCGTTGTTTGTGTTAAAATGAGCCTGGGCGATTCAAAAACAACAACAGCCGCATTTTTGTCCTCTGTATTCATCGAGTTAAATAAAGAATCAGTTGATGTGGCATTTTTTTGAGGATCCACCTTTTGGGCTGACGCTTTTGCACTTATCATAAAAAACGCTAATAATACTATGTACTGCTTCATAAGGTTTTATTTGAAGGGTTATATAAACTATAAGTAGCCAAAACATTTACTTTAATGTTTTCGGCAATGTGATAAAATAAAATTTGAGGTATATCTATATGATGGTCTGAGCAATTCACTAAAAATTCTGATGTCATGGTTATTACACCATTTTTCACGCTCATATTCCCTTGTACCGTTCGATTTTTTGTAATACCATGAACAGTCAGATCACCTGCAACATTTATGGTGTAAATGCCGTCCTTAGTCAGGTCAATATGTTCTTGTATTTTCCCTTTAAAAATGGCCCTGGGATATTTATCGCTTTCCATATAATCAGAATTAAAGTGCTCCTGCATAAATGCTTTCGCAAATTGTAATGAACTTATACTTACACTAAAGTCCAATTCGCCCGTGGCGGGATTATATACAGACATACCCGTTTGCGAAACAGCATTGATATCTTCTATTAAGGCATGAGAAAAAATACTTATCCTGGCATTTTTACAAGTATACAGATCTGGTGTACCCGTGCTAATGCTTAATAAAGTAAATAAAATAATATAGATAATTTTCATTTTTCTGACATGGTGAGTAAATGAACAGAGAAATCCATATTTGTAAAAATGATTAAAAAGATCATCGTTTTAAGCAAAATACACATTAACTATCAGATAATGTGGATAATATATAGTTGTTTTATTATGACAACACTTTTACCATGTATGTGTTTTTTAAATCGTTAAGCTGTTTCTAAAAAATAGTTAAGGCAGGTTTATCGTTTTATTTTTTATATCCATTAATTTAAGTAGTATTTGATTCCTTTCCAACACAATCTGCTGCAAATCTTTCCCTTCCAGCGTTGCTGAGTTTTCATTGGATAAAATCGCTATCAGCTCCTCATTAATTTCAATTTTTCCCAAATCATCCATCAATGCCTGAAACGGCTGACCCAAATGCTCCAAAAAATACCGAATACCACCCTGGCCGCCTGAAAGGTGCAAGTTAAGAAAGGGCCCTAATAAGGCCCACCGAAGGCCCGGCCCTTCTGAAACAGCAAGGTCAATATCTTCAGCAGATGCTACGCCTTGTTGAACCAAATAAAATGCTTCCTGCCAAAGCGCCGCCTGTAGCCGGTTGGCAATATGGCCGGGGATCTCTTTACGCAGCCTTATGGGCTTTTTTCCTATTGATTGGTAAAATGCAATAGCTTGCTGTATAGCATCTTCGGATGTAGCCTTACCGCCGCAAACCTCAACCAGCGGTATCAGGTGCGGGGGATTAAAAGGGTGGCCAAGCAATATCCTTTCCGGGTGTTTTGCTCCCGCCTGGAACTCAGTTGGCATCAAACTGCTCGAACTGCTTACCAATAACACAGATGGATCGGTAAAGGTATCCAGTTGTTTAAACAGCTCTTGTTTAATATCTAATCGTTCGGGGCCGTTTTCCTGTACAAATTGCACATTCCGAACCGCTTTCTCCATATCATTTTCAAAGTACAATAAATTTAACGGTATAGATGGATCATTGGCTAAAATACTTTTCCGAAGCATGTTTTCTGCATCAGGCGCAGGATCAGTCGCTGTAACCTCAAAGCCTTTGCTTAAAAAATAGGTTACCCAGCTGGCCCCAATTACACCTGTACCTATAACACCTATATGTTTAATGTTTTGCTGCAGCATATTATTTATAATACTACTAATAGTCCTTCATTTAGCATCATATTATTTACACCTGCATTAGGAATTCTTATTCCGGCATTACTCATATGCCGTATGCCGGTACGTATATCAATATACAAGTTTTTATAGAGTTTTAAGTTTGCCCCCGCGCAAAGATTGTTAGAGAATACAAACCCGTTCGATTGCCTGTGCGGTGTCCCCGAAACATAATGCGGCCCCGAACTTATCAACATATAAAAGCTCATGGCATCATCCGAGACATTTTTCCTGAATAAAAATCCCAGGTTAAGTCCCACCTCATGTCCCTGCAAATACTCAGGCGACCAATCATACTCTTTATACTTGGTTGAGTTATACTGCGGCTGCGCCAAAATATCGATACCAAAATTTTTCTTTCGTGAAATGGCACGATAATATTGCAACTGATAAAAAGTTACCTGGTAATAATAAGTTGTTTTTAGGGCTATGTTATGATTATCATTACCTAATAACTGCCCAATAAACTGAATGCCATTGCCGGCAATAAAGCCTAATTTATTTTTCCGGGCATTAAAGAGTGTATCCTGTGCAAATACGGAATTTATGGCAAAAACTATATTTAAAGCAATACATACAGGCAATGCTTTTTTCTTCATCATTGTAAAAGGTATCAGTCAATGATCGGTACGCTAATTGGTAAAGCGGGGTTGCCCGATCAGGTTTAATTGTGAAAAATTTATTAAGTAAATATAAAATTTTAACCTGTTCAAAAACAAACTACCATCAATTGTTACTTTTTCTCTGCGAGTAATACGGTTAGTTCAGCAGCTACTTTTTGAGCCAGCGCAGTATAACCTGCCGGAACCGGATGGGCCCCATCGCCGCCCTGGTAATATTCGGGATGATCAATAACCAACGCCCAAAGATCATCTACCCGTATATCTTTTTGAGCGGTCACATAATCCAATGCTATTTTATTACGGGCTTTTATACGATCAATATTAGCGGTAAATACTTTAGCATCGGCCCGGGTATGCAGCGGTGTAAGCGTTGCCCACATTAATTTAGCATTCGGGGCATTATCTCGTATAGTTTTTACAAAGCCGGGGAAAGCTGCTTTATATTCATCTTCTGTATAGCCAAATCCATGCAGGCCGTTATTAAACTGAACTATATCAAACTTTGCATAACTCATTATCAAGTCTATTTCTTTTTTTAATGCAGGGTCGCAAATGCTTTTTGTAGTGGTCAGGCGAGCAACGTATGCCTTTCCCTCCAGCAATTTTACTACTTCCGGGTAATAGCCGCGTGTAAGCGAATTGCCTATCAACAATATGCGCGGTAACGCTTTGTCATTATTATTCGGCATAAAAACATCCAGCCACTCGGTGCCTTCTCTCATAGGTTCCTTTTCCTGTGCCATTACGGGCAGGGCAACTGTTAATAATAACAATGCCGCTAATACGGCGTGCAATAGTTCTTTTATTTTCATTGTGATATTATAATATGGTTTGTAATTGCAGATGAAGGTAATCATTTCAAATAAATTAAACCGCGTGCAAACCATTCATGTAGTTTTTGGTTTAGCCTTTTATGGAAACCAACAGATTATCACAAACACTTGAAAAAGCGTTAAACGCCCAAATGACCAACGAGGCCCATAACGCGCAAATATATCTGGCCTACGGAGCATGGGCCAGCGATAAAGGTTACGAAGGCATTGCCAACTTCCTGTTCAGGCATGTTAACGAGGAACGCAACCATATGATGAAGTTCCTGGAATATATTTTAAAGCGGGGCGGTAAGGTGGTGGTATCGGCTATTCCGGCGCCGGGGGATGATCCAACAAGTGTGAATGATTGTTTTGAAAAAGTTTTTAAATCGGAAGTAGACAATACTACGAATATTTATAACCTGGTGAACATGAGCCTCGCCGAAAAAGACTGGGCGACCTGGAATTTTATGCAGTGGTTTGTAAAAGAACAAACCGAAGAAGAAACATTAGCACTCGATCTGCTGGCAAAAATGAAAGTGGCAGGCGGCATAAATGCCAAGGATGATGCCCTGTACGCATTGGACAATGACCTTGCAAAAACACCCGACGATGCCACATTGGCCCAGGATACCACGACAGAGAATCCATAAACTGCAGTTGCCTTTTGCATGGAAAAGTTTGAAATATCAGTTACTATTGATAAGGTGAACCAGCATTTTGAGGTGCGCGATTACATGCATCATGACGAAGAAAAATGCAAATATGAAATATATAAGGATGACCAATTTATCGGCAGCTTTGAACCCGACAGGCATAAAATATTACATATTTGTAAAGATCCGGGTATGGTTGATGAGGCTTTTTTGCATTTAATAGCTAATCAGTTGGAGGCTTATCATATTTAATTGCCGCATTAATTAAATTGATTTATTAAAAATAAGCCGAAAACCACTAAATTGGTCGCTCTTACCAATAAACCAAATGAGATCAATTCGTTTTTGCTTTGTAATATTCATTGCCTTGCTGGGCAATAATGTAATGGCCCAGGTACCCGGCCTTGTTAAATATGTGAACCCGTTAGCCGGAACGGCAACGGCCACTACCCCATCGGCATTAAAACATGGGGATGTGCTGGCTAACTTTGCCAATACCGTACCGGCAGTGTGTACGCCCTTTGCCATGACGCAATGGACGCCACAAACACAGGCTGCCGAAAAAAAATGTATCCCTCCCTATTATTATAAGGATAACAATTTCGAAGGTTTCCGGGGATCGCACTGGATAAGCGGCTCGTGTATGCAGGATTATGGTAGTGTAACCATTATGCCTATTACCGGCAAATTAAAAACTACCAATTATTACGCTCAGTATAACCATAAGGATGAGCACTCAACACCTTATTTGTATACTGTTGGCTTGCCATCCTATAAAATACATACCGGCGTTACCGCTACACCGCGCTGCGGCATTATTGAGGTTACCGCCGATGCCGCCGATAGCTTATACCTGATCATAACTCCTAACAGCGACTGGGGCGAAGGCTATATTAAAGTTGATGCCAAACACAACGAGATTTATGGTTATAATCCGGTACATCGTATATACCAGGGCTGGGGAAAACCTGCCGGCTTCAATGGCTATTTTGTTATTAAAGTTGAAAAAGCGATAGGTAAAAACGGCACTTTCATTACCGATAATAACAATTTGCCTGATAGCCTGATGTCGCGCAAAAACCGTGGCGCCTATGTGGGCTTTAAACTGCAAAAAGGCGAAAAACTGCATATACGCATCGGCACCTCATTCAGCAGTTTAGAAGGGGCACGCAAAAACCTGGCCGCCGAGTTACCGGGATGGGATTTTAATGCCGTTGCGGCAAAATCAAAAGCTATTTGGGAGCAAGCCTTAAAACAGATAGAAGTTAATACTGATAATCAATCGGACAAGCATATTTTCTATACGTCGCTGTATCACTCTATGCAGGCGCCGCATTTGTATAATGATGTGGATGGCACTTACCCGCAATTTTCATCTGACCATAAACTGGCCACGATAAAAGGAAATTACTACTGCGATTTTTCTTTGTGGGATGTTTTCAGGGCCGAATTGCCTTTTTACGAAATATTGAAACCCGCGTTTATTAACAACATTGTACAATCGTTAATGACCATGGGCGACCAGGGCGGTTGGCTGCCCATTTTTCCATGCTGGGATAATTATACATCCGAAATGGTGGGCGATCATACCTCATCGGTTATTACTTCAGCTTACCTGAAAGGCATCAGCAAAGACAACGTGCAAAATGCTTACCGGCTAATGCGACAAAACGCGTTTGATCAGCCTAAAAACTGGAAGGATTATGTTGACGGCAAAGGCCGCCGGGCCTTAGATTCGTATTTAAAATATGGCTACATACCGCTGGAGGATAGTGTAAAGGAAGCCTTCCACAAAATGGAGCAGGTGAGCCGCTCGCTGGAGTATAATTATGATGATTTTGCGTTATCGCAAATGGCAAAAAAATTAGGAAAAACTGATGATTATAACACACTGACCAAAAGGGCGATGTATTATAAAAACCTGTTCGATCCATCCGTAGGTTTTGTACGCGGGCGTATGCGCGACGGCACATTTACTAAACATTTTAATCCTGATTCAACCCAAACCTATATAACCGAGGGCACACCAAGGCAGTATACTTTTTATGTACCGCAGGATGTTCCGGGCCTGGCCAAATTAATGGGGGGCCGCGATAAGCTGGAATCGGCGCTTGATGACCTGTTTGCCAAAAATGAGTACTGGCATGGCAATGAGCCGGGCCACCAGATACCTTTTATGTACAACTTTACCGCACAACCCTGGAAAACCCAGAAAGCTGTACGCACCATATTATATGGCGAATACAGCAACGGTCCCGGTGGCTTGGGTGGCAATGACGATGCAGGGCAGATGTCGGCATGGTATATGTTCGCCTCAATGGGATTTTACCCGCTAAACCCTATATCGGGGCAGTTTTTATTATGCTCGCCCATATTTGATAATGTGACTATTAACCTTACCAATGGCAAAAAACTGCAGGTTGTTACCCATAAAAAATCAAAGAATTCCATGTACATAAACGTGGTAAAATGGAACGGACAGGCTTATTCAAAAAATTACATAACCTACGCGAATATTATGAAAGGCGGCACACTGGATATTTATTTGCAGGATGAACCTGATAAAAACTGGGGTGCCGATGTTGCGCAACAACCATTTGGATTGACGGCGGCGAGTAACTAGTAATTACAGAATATTCCGGCAATGAATAAGCATTACATTTTAATTTTTCTATTCATTGCCGGATTAATTGGTTCGGCAATTAATTGTCATGATTACTTTACCTGGATACTGGAGGTATTTCCGGCAATTATAGGTTTACTGGTTTTATTGGTCACCTTTAAACGTTTTCAGTTTGCTTACCTTACCTACGTAATGATCTTGTTTCATTGCTATGTATTGTTTATCGGCGGGCATTACACCTATGCGCAAGTACCCCTATTTAATTGGGTGAGAGATGTTTTTCATCAATCACGCAATAATTATGATAAACTGGGTCATTTTGTGCAGGGTTTTGTACCCGCGATAATCACCCGAGAGTTGTTTATCCGCCTTAACATTTTTCAAAAGAAAGGGTGGATACCTGTTTTAACTGTTTGCGTATGTATGAGCATCAGTATGCTTTATGAATTTTTAGAGTGGTTTGTTTCAGTTTCATCCGGCGCATCCGGCGATTCGTTTTTAGGTACGCAGGGCGATATTTGGGATACGCAATCGGATATGCTTTTTGCAACTATTGGCGCAATTTGTATGGTTACATTGTTTTCAAAGTTCCATAACAAGCAAATCAGGGAAATGCAATAATGCAGGCAAATTTAAGATGCTATTGTGGTTATTTCTTCTTTTCCTCCATCGGATCAACAAAATAATCCAGCGGTGTAAGGTCGGCTATGCGCAGCCACGACCAGTATCCAAAGTAATCAAAACCCTTTTGAGGCCACTCAGAATTTCTGTCAATAGTTACCGAATCCATCATAGGCGTAATATGCGATATCTGCATATTATTCAGTTGTTTTGGAGTAAATAAAGGAGACTTTATAGATAGGTCAATGGGGTTGCCTGTTTTATAGAATAAGGGCGATTGGTCAACCCTGGTATACAGAACGAACAACCCCATGCGTGCAGTGTCATGTTTTAACGTTTTGAAATTTTTCTGATCAGCATCAAATAATCCGTCAACATTGGCTATTTTAATAGCATATAGCATATTGCTTTTATTACGGGGTACAAAATCCGGCAAACCCATTGGATAAAAAGTGATCACATCCAATATAGCCGTATCATTCAGCTTCCTTAAAACAGATGGATCCTTTATAACCTCATAAACCGTGAAGCCGTCTTCTTTTACCGTATTATCCATAACAGCTTTGAAAAAATGCCGCGAAGAACTTAAATAGGCTATACGCCGGTTTTCTTCCCATTTTTTCTGTTGCTTTTCTGTTCCTTTCATCTCTTCAAAGTATGATGACCCTGCAATGGTACAAACAGCGTCAGTTACCTCAAACCCGGTTAACAGGTATCTTATTTTATATCCCAGCGCTTTATTTTCAACAATCAGGAAATCATCGGCAGTTGCCTGCAGGGTATTTGAGCTTCTATGAAAATGGAAATGCAATACGTCCGGATTTAGCAATTTACATTGCTGCGCGTTAACCGTTTGCCCCAGAAAATTTTCGAGAAACCGGTCCAGATATTTTTCCCTATTGGGATCAGGGGCGCCATTTATTACAACGGTATTAAGTGTAATGCTGCTTTGCTTTAACGTAACGGAAATATTGATATCATTATTTTTAACCTTAATATCCTGAACATCAGGTGTGAACCCCAGCATTTTAACCGCTAACTCGTAAGTTCCCGGCTGAATATTGTTAAAGCTGAATTTTCCCGCATCATTGGTTATAGTTACCAACTTTGAACCTGTTATAAAAATGGTAGCACGCGCTATTGCTTTTCCGCTTTCATCACTTACCGTACCATTTATGGCATAAGTTTGCTGGGCTTTTACATAAAAGCCGGTAAAGATCAATAAAACAACTATAAGGTATTTCATGTAATAGTTATTGTTTGACGTTGCTTTTTTCATCTGATACCGGCTCAACAAAGTAATCTAAAGGTGTAAGGTCCGATAATCTTTGCACTCCCCAATGTCCATCCATATAAAAACCATTACCGGGTGTTACCACACCATTTTTATCAATTACTACGGTATCAACCATCTGTTTAATTTTAGTATTTTGATTGTTTACACCTTGTGCCTGTATATAGTTAATATATAGCAACGACCTTAATGTATCTTTATTTTTTACAACTGGTCTTGATATCAGCAACCTGAAATTTTTACTGGTTGCCTTTAATACAGTGTCAATATCTATTAAATGAGGTTTACCCGATAGTCGTCCGCCGGCCGTTTGTTCGGCATCATATTTATAACTATAAAAGCCCTCTGTTTGGG
>Ga0206923_1098_pt1 | contig 19010 bp, 22 predicted proteins | sample Alteio_BWOrgHeat_64_FD_152961 | JGI IMG/M metagenome (GOLD analysis project Ga0206923, IMG submission 152961) | Enriched cells from forest soil in Barre Woods Harvard Forest LTER site, Petersham, Massachusetts, United States -... | ecosystem: Environmental > Terrestrial > Soil > Temperate forest >...
TGTTTTGGGAGAAAACAGATAAAAATCTGCAAAACATAGCTTTAAGGTTATCGGGCATACGCGAAAAAACCGACCTCATCATCCTGCCTGAAATGTTTAATACAGGCTTCACCATGAATGCGACTGAACTGGCAGAGCCAATGGGTGGTAAAACCATGCAATGGATGCATAAAATGGCACAGCAATATGATTGTGTAATAACCGGCAGTCTCATTATAACCGAAAAGGATAAATATTATAACCGACTGATATGGATGCTCCCTGACGGGACGCATAAACATTATGACAAACGGCATTTATTTGCTTTGGGCCAGGAACACCATACCTATACAGCAGGAAAGAAAAAACTAATTGTTGAACTAAAAGGCTGGAAAATTTGCCCGGTAATATGTTACGACCTGCGTTTTCCGGTATGGCTGCGCAATGTTAACCCAACTTACGACCTGCTGTTGATTGTAGCTAACTGGCCAGAGCGGAGGGCCCTGCACTGGCGCACACTGATACCTGCCCGTGCCGTTGAAAATCAAACCTATGTAATTGGTGTTAACCGCGTAGGGCATGATGGTAATGAGGTTTACCATTCAGGCGATTCAACCTGTATAGACCCCGGCGGCAACGTAGTGTACTATAAACGCGATGAGGAGGACCTGTATACCTTCTCCATCATTGCCGATGAGGTAATTAAAACCCGTCGCGTTATGCCTTTTTTAAAGGATGCCGATGAATTTAACATTCTATAACATAATAAGCTCTTATAAATAAGCCAAACTTTGTTAATTTGCGGCTCAAACAATAATTCCGTAAGGTGATAAAGGTTTTCCGTGTCCTGCTGTTGATTAGCTGCGTATTGGCTTATACCCTCGCATCAGCCCAAAAGAAAAAAGACTATACCCTGTTTGTTGATCCCTTTATCGGTACAGGCGGTCATGGCCATACCTATCCGGGTGCGGTAATGCCTTTCGGTATGGTACAGTTAAGCCCCGATACAAGGCTTGAGGGCTGGGATGGCAGTTCAGGCTATCATTATACCGATTCTGTCGTTTATGGCTTCTCGCATACGCATTTAAGCGGTACCGGCATACCAGACTATTGCGATATCCTGTTCATGCCTACTACCGGCCAGCCTCAATTTAAAAACACGGAGTACAGTTCACCATTTAAAAAGAGGAACGAAACTGCCTCGCCAGGCTATTATAAAACCAGGCTGGATAAATACAATATTGATGTTGAACTTACGGCTACCACGCGCGCGGGCATGCACCGTTACACCTATCCTTCAACTTCGCAGGCAAATATTATTATTGATCTGCAGCATCGCGATACGGTCATTAATTCGTGGATCGAGGTGGTGAATGACCACGAGATACGCGGCCTGCGCGAATCAAAAAGCTGGGCTAAGGATCAATATGTATACTTCTATGCTAAATTCTCAAAGCCATTTAAAAGCTATGGAATAGCTGTCGACAATCAATTGCAGCAAGGCATAAAAAGGGCCGAAGGGAAAAACATCAAGCTGTTTATCCAATTTAATAACCCCGGCGAGGTCATATCAAAATTGGGCATATCATCGGTAAGCGCCGATGGTGCTTTAAAAAATCTGGATGCCGAAATACCCGATTTCGATTTTAAAAAAGTACAAAAAGCTGCACATATGGCCTGGGTAAACGAACTGGCTAAAATTGATATTGAAGCCGGCCAGCCCGAAGCGCCGCAACAGGCCGAAAATCAAACGGCTAATGGTTATGGCCGGGCCCCGGTTAAAAAGGAAAAAGAGCCAAAAGTTGATTATGCTAAAATAAAGCAAACCATATTCTATACCGCTTTATATCATTGCCTATTATCGCCTAATATTTATAGCGATGTTGACGGGCAATATCGTGGGATGGATGAGAAGATACATACGGCAGATGGCTTTAACTATTATACCGTATTTTCCTTATGGGATACTTTCAGGGCCGAGCACCCGCTGCTTACGCTGATAGACCGCAAACGCACACTCGATTTTATTAAGAGCTTCCTGGCGATGTATGACCAAAAGGGCTTATTGCCTATATGGCCGCTGGCATCTAACGAGACTTTCTGTATGATAGGCAATCATTCCATACCTGTTATTGTTGATGCTTATGCAAAGGGCATCAGGGATTTTGATGTGGAAAAAGCTTTTTCCGCCATGAAAGCGGCAGTGAACCGGGATCAGTATGGCTTAGATTCGTACCGTAAGCATGGTTTGGTTTTGGCTGATGATGAGGTTGAGTCCGTTTCTAAAACACTCGAGTATGCCTATGACGACTGGTGCATTGCCCAAATGGCAAAGATGCTGGACAAGCCGGTGGATTATGCCGAATACATCCAGCGGGCGCAATACTGGAAAAATGTGCAGAATAAAGATAACGGCTTTATGCAGGCCCATGTTAATGGCAGTTGGTACCAGCCGTTCGATCCAACCGACGTTAATAAAAACTATGTGGAAGGTAATGCCTGGCAGTATACCTTTTTGGTACCGCAGGATGTAACCGGCCTGGTAAACCGCATGGGCGGCAAGGAAGCTTTTGCAACAAAACTGGATGAGCTGTTTACCACTACCGCCCCCCTAACCGGCACCAGGCGGGTTGATATTACAGGTTTAATAGGCCAGTACGCGCATGGCAACGAGCCGAGTCACCACATGGCCTACCTGTTTAACTTTACAGATGAGGCTGATAAGACCCAGTTTTACATCAACAAGATATTGAACGATGAGTACAGCAATAAGCCTGATGGCCTTGCCGGAAATGACGACTGCGGGCAGATGTCGGCGTGGTATGTAATGAGTTCGCTGGGGATATATAATATAGCGCCCGGGCAGCAGCAGTTCCAGGTGGGTTTGCCGCAGTTTGATAAAGCGGTTATTAACCTGGAGAATGGTAAGAAATTTATCATCAGCAATTCGGGGGCATCAGTTAGCCGTAGCGACATTTACCTGCAGGGCATGAACCTTAATAAAAAAAGCTACAACAAGCTATACCTTAACTATGATGATATAGCCAACGGCGGCGAGTTTGAGGTATATACCGGCAGGCTGGATAATAAACTGTTTATGCAGGACCTGGAAAAGCCAACCTCAGCCATTACAGACAACCTCATCGTGCCTAACCCAACCATTACGCTGCTGAAAACATTCGCACCACCCACACAGTTTGAAATAAAAAGTAACGATACCGAACCTGTTACCCTATATTATACCCTTGATGGCTCCGCTCCCACTACATCATCTGCTGTTTATAGTAAACCGGTTGCGCTGTCATCCAAAAAAACTGTAAAAGCTATCGCTGTTAAAAACGGGAAATCGAGCTTTGTTACAGAGGCATCTTTCAAATAATTTACTGCCTAAGTGATTCACAAAATAATGAATCACTATGAAACACCTTTTTTCTTAAAGTACTGTAAATAAGCATTTTGACAATGTGTGATGAATCACCCTGAAACAGTACAAATACTTTAGTTAACTACACATAAACAATTTATATATAATTACTTATGTTATTTATTTGCTTATGGTGAAAATCCTGATGAATCACTTTTGTGAAACACTTTTGTAAACCTATTTCAGGACGAAACAAACACCTGTTTAAAAACGAATTAAATTTTTCAGCCCTCTTTCCGCGCAGCGAAGAGAGGGCCGACCAGCGTAGCGTAGTCGGGGTGAGTAACCGCCGCAATGCATTAATGCTAATGTCGCTTCATTAGTACTCACCCGCTCTTTTCCGCCTATCGGCGGATCGAAGTGACAGTTTAATAGAAATGGGCCCCACTGACAAACTACTGCCACCATTAATTTATACGGATCTGCCTACCTTGCATAAATCCCGAATTTTTATGAATAATTACAGCAAACCCGCCCATTACTACGAGCGGCCGGCAGCCATTGAACTGATCCGGACGATGGCTAAGCAACCATTAACTGCAAAGCAGGATCAAACGCTCCATAACCTGCTGCGAAGCCCGGCCGACAGCAAGGACGCATTCATCATTAAACCCGCAGGCGAATTTTTGGACATGGCCGATAGCCCGGCCGAATCGGACATGCTGTTTGGCGATTTTTGGTATGAGGGCGAGCTATGTATTTTATTTGCCGATACCAATGTGGGCAAATCCATACTGGCCGTACAAATTGGCGATGCCCTTAGCCGCGGCACCCCTTTCGAACGCTTTGCCATGAAAAAAGAGGCCTCAACCGTTCTGTATTTTGATTTTGAGCTGAATGACCGCCAATTTGCTAAACGATACACCAGCGAGCTGCATGGGCAGCACCAATTTGGCCCTAACTTTTACCGCGTGGTTTTTAACCCCGATGCCACCGGCGAGCGTAAGTTTGCCAGCTATCACCATTATATCAACAACGCGCTCGAAAACGCGCTCATTGCCAGCGGGGCGCGCGTTATTATTATTGATAATATTACCTGCCTGCGCAGCGGTACCCAGGCCGCCGCCAGTGCCATCGGCCTCATGCAAAAACTGCAAACCTTAAAAAACCAATACGGCCTGTCTATACTGGTGCTGGCGCATACGCCCAAGCGTAACCCGGCACGGCCCGTTACGCGTAACGACTTGCAGGGCAGCAAAATGCTGCTCAACTTTGCCGACAGCGCCTTTGCAATCGGCGAAAGCCAGGCCAAAACAGGGCTGCGCTACCTCAAACAAATTAAACAGCGCAGCGGCAGCCAGGTATACGGCGCAGGCAACGTTTGCCTTTGCGAGATCATCAAACCCTATAATTTCCTGCACTTTGAATTTGCAGGCCCCGGCAACGAAGCCGACCACCTGGTGCACTATACCGAGCAGCACCGTCAAAGCACCGAGGAACGCATTACACAGCTGCACCAACAGGGCCTCAGCCTGCGGCAGATAGCTAAGAATATGAGTATATCGTTTTCAACAGTGTTTAGGGTGGTGAAAAGGTTAGGTGGTGAGGTTGAGGGTATTAAATAGAAACCTCTGCACGATAGTCTAAAGACTATCAGCATATAAGTCCGAAGTCAGGAGACTTCGGACAGCGGGGTTATTTCCTGGCAAGAGTATATGTGGAATTGAAATAAGTAGGCGACATATCAAACAAAGCTCCGTATGGTACAGCCTGATCCGATGGAGCAGAACCACTTCCATTTGTTCCACCTACAACGGTTGTGGTTTTCATATCCATACCATTTACCTGAACTTTATAGTTAAATGTGTCTTTATCGTTTATTAACGAACGTATTAAACTCAATGGAAAAGAAAGTTCATAAGTGTAAACCTTATTGCTACTAATATAATGGCCACCTATTATCCCTTTATCGTTATAAACTGATATGGAACCATCAGGAAATTCTTTAACACCACTTATCTTGATTTCTTTGAGATGGCCACTGATTTTATTGTTTATCAATGATACTGTTGACTCATTTAATGGCGCAGGCGGGCGAAGGTCATAATTGATTTGGACAGTGGCCCATGGTACTATTGGATAAGTTATAGCCACTGGTTCAATTACTGATTTTTTATCGACAGGACTTATAGATAATGTAATACCGCCTAGTTGGATTTTTTGGATTACCTCCACCACGGTAGCACTACAGACAAGATATAATTTATCATTGTCATTAGCTATTGTATACGATATTTCTGTTGCCGGATTATATGCCTGGAGGTTACCCCATTCGGTAATTTTACCATCTATTTTAACCCCAACCGGAGCGATAACTCCAGCCTCTTGTTTAACCGGCAACTTCTGTGCTAAGCTTACGATTGAAACGTTGAATACCAACAGCAAGCTAACTACGATAATTTTTGTACCCATAAGATTATTTTTAGACAATATTACGAATTGTTCGTAATATTCTATGCTACTCCGAATTTATAATCCCGGACTATCTTTTATGGGGTTCCGTCGCCGCAGGGTCTCCTGTAAGGGTATCTATCCCCATAGAACAGTTGAGGGTTTTAGCTGTTATTTCTTAGGATTAAAAAGATATTTAGTAACGAGTATAAACAATCCAATAACATTGGCTGTCGTGGTAGTTAATAGCGTTATGATTACGCTGTCGGAATAATGCAAGTTGCCATTCCCATCGGCAACAAAGACAAGTGAAACCAAGAATAGCCACATACAAACCAGCACGAAAATTCTATGAGCGTAAAGTTTACGCTCGTCCATGTCTTGGGCCAAACCATCATTATCAAGTTGTTTCTTTCTTTTTTCCTCATCAACCTCTGCATTTGCTCTGTCTGCTACCTCGGGTTCAGGGCGAACCACCTCATTCGTTATACTTTCCTGAATACTCATTCTTACTGAATAAAGTTGTCGAAGTATTCCTTTATATCATCATCTGAAATATAAAGCGGTCTTGGATTTGAATTAAATGCTTTATCCCAAGGTGAGTTTTTATTGTGAGACCATGCTGAAAGAGTGAAAGCTGACAAATTTTTGGCATTATCCCATGCGTCTTTTATAGCCCAAAGCGCAGTATCAACCATATTTAAAGAACTTACGGGTAGTTGATTATAGCAGTCTTCCACCGGCTGTGTAATATTACCACTACCACACTCTTTAAATGTGTTGTAAACAGAGCGAACAACCGGGCCGTATTCCCACGGTTCAAATCTTTCATCTATTAATCTCTCATCCATCCTTTTCAAAAAAATACCATACGCCAAATACAATATTTTTTGAAGTTTCATTGGAGTGAGGTCTTTTCTATCAACGTTAGCCAATCTTATTATTTCATTGGCAACAACTATTGCAGGATATGGCATACTCGATTTGGTTTTTTGGATAACAAAAATACTAAAATATTTAGTCAATATGGCAAAAGTACGTTTTTATATTTGATTGCTTTTTCTTTATTGCAGCAAACTTTGTTTTTTGTATCACATCTAATTTAATATCTAAATATACTGAAAAACAATGAGATAATATAATTTATTTGAAATAATTAGTTATAAGTTTGCAACTATCAACTATTCTATTTACCTTTGAATATGCAATCAAAAACAGTAAATATTAGTAGCCTTAAAACTATTAAAAACTATGCCCTGTCTATGGGCGTTACTACCTCTTATATCTATAAACTAATCAAAGTATTAAAACTTGATGCCGTACTCATTGACGGCGTTGCATTTATTGATACCGCTAAAAATCCATCTATACGTAAGTAATATTTTTTTTATTCATTTGGTTGACAGTTTAAAACTATGACGATACGTGGCACCCATATCCATGTTAGCCGTAAACACCTACAAAAGTATGCCGATGAATGCTCATTCCGCTACGTTCATCGTAACGAGGGGCAACTTATGTTTAATACTATTTTGTCGCAGGTGGTTGCTTAACTGCCTGTTCCAGTCTCTTTAAAAAAATCACCCTTTGTAAACTCCTTTTCCTTTGGGGTTTTAGGCGTTGCCTTACTCTCTTTTTTCTTTGCCATAACGTAAAGTTAAGGTATATTTGATATATGGAACAAATACACGTGGATTATAGGGGTATCTCTATATCCGACCAAAGTAACGACACCCACTTCTTTGTAATCACAATGAAAAATGAATGGTCGGCGGATGGTCTTGAAAAAGATTTAGGCGATACTATACGAATATCACATGACTACTCATTTCCAGACATGGCTTTTGATTGTAAATTTGAACTTCTGGATAAAAACAAATATTTCACTATACCACTTAGATATGAAGATGGTATGACCGAATTACCTACGTGGATAGATAACGGTCAGGTTACCGAGCTTTGGATTCTTTGTCCAAATAACAAAGGCGAGTTGTACCGACGCGGGCAATCAAGGCGGCTCTTATTTCCGAATTAGGCTCATCTATTTCTTTTAATGTCATAGAAAAAACACTATCGAAATTTAATTTTTCACCACCAATTCCTAATTTATTTTTTGTTTCTTCGCTTAACTGCGTTGCTTTATCCTTTCCTATTTTATTTTACTTATCTTTATTTTAAACCTTAAAACCTTATGGAACCTAAACCCGATATGGGTGATAATCAACTTAAATTTGAAAAATCACTCCAAAACTTCATGATTAAAAAATATGCCGTCGAAATTATAATACTTATAATAATGCTCTCGGCGATAGGTCTGGCTCGTGCGTATGGATTTATTGATAACTGTGTAACTGGTACGTTGCTCGGAACTACCATCGGATATTTTGCCGCCGATATAAGAAAAATACATAATTGAGAGTATATACTTTATCAACTCTATTATACAAATTAAAATAAAGGGTGATAGTATCGGGCTTAACTGTCTAAAGGGTATATCTGCCCCTGTAAGGGACCCTGCGGATGAGGGCATTTATGCTTCATAAGCGCAGGGTCCTCGCTGAGAGACCATGCTGGGACAGAAAGGATTACAAATCCGTAACGGCTTAAGCCCGGGATTGCAAATCCGGACTAACTAGGAAAATTAAATTTAATCATATTGCTCCGGGCACTTAAGACTTGCGCCATTTTTAAAAAACTATAGCAAGAGCCATCGGCTCGAAATATCTTGTAACAACGGGTTTTAACCCGTTGGATTAGCCGGCAGCCTTAATTAGGAGTACCGTAGGTACGACCCATATTTTTATAGGCCGAACCGATGGTTCTTTTAATTATTTACCTCTTTATTGCCAACGGATTAAAATCCGTTGTTACAAAATTAGCCGGGGCTACGCCCCTGTCTGTCCCTACCTGGCGCAAGTCTTATCGCGCCGGGCTGTACTGTTGTCCGACTTGTGTATTTTGCCCTAAGGAACCCGGCTTATTCCGAAGCCAGCAATTCATCCAGTTGGTTAAGGCCCATGGTGAAGCCCCCTTCAAAGCCCATTTCCACCATCATTTTAATGGTTGCTTCATCATCAAAGCTAATATCGGCCACTACTTTGGTTTTATTGCCTAAGGCTATAAATTTATTGTCCCAATGGGCTACCGGCGCGCCGGGCGCTGCTATACCATTCTCGTCAGAGAATACCGCGTCGGCCGCGAAACGGCTGCCATTTTCAATAGCGGTAAACGTTACATGGCTCCAGTGTTTTTGGCCTTCGGGGCCTTCCATAGCATACAACCAGGCGCCGCCTACGGTAAAATCCATGGTTTTGGTTTTGGCTATCCAGGGTTTAGGCCCCCACCATTTTTCAAGCAGTGCCGGGTCTGTCCAGGCTTTCCATACTTTTTCAACCGGCGCGTTAAACTCGCGTACGACGTGAATTTTTTTTGCGGCCATGTCTTTTTCAAATGCAAAATTGTTGGTCATGATCATTAATTTTATAAGTGGTGTAAACAACATCAATAATTTAACTATTCCGCAGCCAGCAGTTCATCCAGCTGGTTATAACTCATAGCGGTGCCTTCTTTAAAGTATCCTTCGGCAAAACTTTTCAGGGTGGCTTCATCATCGAATGGGATCACGATATCAACCCGGGTCCTGTCACCGTCTATTGCTGCAAACGTAGTTGTGCGGTACCATTTTGGGCCGTTTACAACCGGATTACCCTCATCATCACAAAAACCGGCCGCCGACGAAATGGTTTTGCCATGTTCTATCGCGGTAAATTCGGCATATATCCAGCTTTTCTTCCCGTCGGGACCAACCATGGCAAATTTCCAGGTCCCTCCTAGGGTAAAATCCATAATTTCGGTTACAGCCTTAAAAGGTTTCGGGCTCCACCATTTTTCAAGCAGGTCGGGGTCTGTCCAGGCTTTCCATACTTTTTCAATTGGCGCGTTAAATTCGCGCACGATATGAATTTTTTTTGCGACCATATCCGGTTCGAATACAAAGTTGTTTGTCATGATTGTTGCGTTTTTATAAGTCATTTAATAAGCTATCTAACTGATCAAAGCGGTCCTCCCACAGCTTGCGGAAGCGTTCCAGCCAAATGTCGATCTCTTTCATTTTTTCGGGGTTAAAGTGATAATGTATTTCCCTGCCGGTTTGCTTTTGTGTGACCACTTCGCATTCGGTTAATATTTTAAGGTGTTTGGATACAGCCTGGCGCGTACTGTCGAAGTGTTCGGCAAGGGCGTTGGGCGTCATGGCACCCAATACCAACAGGCTTAAAATGGCCCTTCGGGTTGGGTCGGCTATGGCCTGGAAAATGTCTCTTCTCATATTATTAGCAACTGATTGGTTGCAAACATAAGCGCAACTATTCAGTTGCGCAAATTTATTTGAAAATATTTTTTAAGGGGTTAACTGTGGATAGTGCCGATGACTCGTCCTGTTAATTAGTACTTCTGCTTTTTAGGATTTTGCCTGTTGTCGATAAAAGCAATTAACTCAATGCAATTTTTTGAAGGTTTAACCCGATAAATTAAAGAGACTTGTTTAATGATAACGCCGATATGCGTATGCTTTAGCCGCGCTGATTTACGAAACATCACAGGCTGGGTTTGCAAGGAATTCAGATATTCATTAACACGGGATGTAAAATTGAATATCTCTTTTTCTGTCCAATTTTCTTCTAAATAAGCAATTCTTTTGGCAAATGTATCAATGGCCTTTTCTGTCCATATTATTTCAGGCCCCATTTTCCAAAAAGTTTTACCGCTTCGGCATGAGTTACGGTTTGGCCATTATCGGCCTGCGCGATGCCCTCTAAAACATCTTTTTGCTGCTCATTGCTCAACTCATCAAACCAATCCGTTTTCCTGTCGGATAAAAATGCTTTTACATCACGTATCAAACTTTCATCATCTGTACTCATGATGGTTTGTAAAATATTTAACTTCTCTGCCTGTAAATTCATTGCCTCAATTTTAATACTAAAATAGCGATTTAAATCAGCAATAAAAAAGTAAATTACAAGGTTAAAAACATCATCTGTCAACTTCTTGTTTACTATCAAACAAAAAACCTATGGAAATTAAACGCATCGGCTCGCAGCCATCGGGCAAGGGCCCGGCAGAGTATTTTACCGGTACGGTACGTATCGATCCGCTGTTTAACCCGCCCGATCCCGCGCGTGTGGCAATGGCGTTGGTTACTTTTGAGCCGGGCGCGCGCACAGCCTGGCATACACACCCGCTTGGGCAAACGCTTATTATAACGGCGGGTTGCGGCTGGGTTCAGCGCATGAGCGGGCCCATAGAGGAAATAAAACAAGGCGATGTAGTATGGTTTGAGCCTGGTGAAAAACACTGGCACGGCGCTACCGCAACTACAGCGATGAGCCATATAGCCATACAGGAAAAACTGAACGGATCGCCGGTTGACTGGCTGGAGCAGGTAACCGACGAAGAGTATAACAAATAGTAATTAGAAACTTTTATATTTGTTTTAACCTTTTATACACCCATTAAACAAATAACAATTATGAACATCACATTGAAAAAGATCAATCTGGCGGGCTTAACTTTAATAAGCGCCTTTGTTTTATTATTAACAAGCACCGCGGCAATTGCCCCTGCTAATCCTGATTTTTCGGGCAACTGGGTATTAAACGAATCAAAAAGCGACCTGGGCCAGTTTGGCGCACGCATGGCCCGTAAACTCACTATAACTGCCGATGCCAATGGCTTAACATCCGACAGAACCATAAACGGCCAAAACGGCGAGATGAAAATGACCGATAAGCTAGCATTTGATGGCAAGGAAACAGAGTCGACCTTTTTTGGCGAGAATAAAAAGAAATCAACAGCCAAATGGTCGGCCGATGGGCAATCATTAGCTGTTAACTGGGTAGCTGCATTTGAAAACAACGGCGACAAAATGGAGATAAAGGGCGCCGAGACATGGAAACTATCAGACGGCGGCGCGACGTTAACTATAGAATCGACCTCAACTTCATCATACGGTACTTTCACTACCAAATGTGTGTACGATAAGGCTAAGTAAATAAGCCTATTTAAGCGTGTTTAGAAGATTTATCCTTCTATTAAAATCTTCTAAACACGTTTAACTATATAGCTGAACTAACGCCTTTGAATAATCCAAAAAAACGAATGGCTTATAACGAAAAATTGGCAGACAGCATTCGCGAAGCACTTGCAGAACATGAGTTTACGGATGTAGAAGAAAAGAAAATGTTCCGCGGAATATGCTTTATGGTGAATGGAAAAATGTGTGTTTGCGCTAGCGGTGATGAAATGCTGTGCCGCATAGGTCCCGCCTATAAAGAAGCGATTGAAAAACATGGCGTGCGCGGAATGATACGTAATGGCAAAAATTTAAAAGATTTTGTATTTGTTAGCCATGAGGCCATGAAAACAAAGCAAGAGTTTGATGATTGGATAAATCAGGCTTTGGCCTTTAATAAATTTGCAAAGGCTGCCAAAAAATAATTCTGCCCCCCCGGCAAACCCACCTAAAATTTAACTGTTAAAATTTCGTTGTTACATAATTGTAAACCCGGCTATGATTTTGAGCCATAATTTTACATCTTTACCGCATGTTCAGACGTATAAAAAACAAATACCTGAGATATACCGTACTGTTTATCTACTCCGTAATCATCTTCTTTTGCTGTATTGAATTAAATTTTCTCTGGCTGTTTGGCTACTCGCCTGATATGCAGGATATTAAAGAACCCAGCTTATCGGTGGGCTCGCAGGTATATGCCGCTGATGGCAAGTTAATTGGCGAATATTACCATGAAAACCGCTCCCCTGTTGATTTTAAAAGCATATCGCCAAGCCTGGTAAATGCTTTAATTGCTACCGAGGATGTGCGCTTTTACAAACACGGCGCGGTTGATTTTTATTCGTTTTTCACCAGTATCCTTTCAACCGCAAAAGGCGATAAACGTGGTGGCAGCACTATAACCCAGCAACTGGCCAAAAACCTGTATTCAACCCGAAAAAGAAAATCGCAGGGGTTACTGACCCATATCCCTGTTATCAGGACGTTTATTTATAAATGTAAAGAATGGCTAACCGCCTATAAAATTGAACACGTTTATGATAAAAACGACATCATTACCTTATACCTAAACACGGTTCCGTTTGGCAATAATTCATTCGGGATAAAAACCGCTTCGTTAAAGTTTTTTAATAAAACACCTGATGCGGTTAACCCCGCCGAAGCAGCCATGCTGATAGGTATGCTTAAGGCTACATCAACCTATAACCCGATAAATAATCCGGATCGCGCTATAGAGCGAAGAAACACCGTATTAAGCCAGATGCAGAAATACGGTTATTTAAGCGCGGCCGATTATAATACCTATACCAAAATGCCAACAGGCATAAATTTAAGCTATGTGGAGGATGATTCGCATGGCGACTCGTACATACGTGAGGCCGTTGGGCGCTGGTTAAAAAAATGGTGTGCCGATAATAATTACGATCTATACGAGGACGGCTTAAAAATATATACCACTATTGATTCGCGTTTGCAGGAATATGCCGAAGAAGCCGTTGCAGAAAAAATGAAAATGCTGCAACGACGTTTTGATGGCATTTGGGGGACTAAAAACCCGTGGCGCGACTCGAAGGGTAACGAAATTGCAGATTTTTTACCCAAAGTCGAACAGCATTTACCTATCTATAAGCTGCTGGTAGCTAAATATCATGGCGACCTTACCCAGATAAATCAGTATTTTGAAAAACGCAAGCGTATGCGTGTATTTACCTGGAACGGCGAAAAGGACACTACTTTTTCAAGTGTTGATTCTATAAAATACTACGCCCGCATCCTCAATACCGGCATGATGACTATTGAGCCGTCGACAGGGAAAATAAAGGTTTGGGTTGGTGGTATTAACCATAAATATTTTAATTATGATCACGTAAACCAATCAAAGCGTCAGGCAGGTTCAACATTTAAGCCTTTTGCCTATTTAACTGCGTTGGATAATGGTTTCACGCCATGCGATAAATTTACCGATCAGCCTGTATCTATCAAATACAACGATGGCGGCAAAGACCAGGTTTGGGCACCCAACAATGCCGATTTTAAATTTACCGGGCAGGAAATGTCGTTACGCTGGGCTATGGGCAAATCGGTTAATTCTATAACCGCGCAGGTAACCGAAAAGGTTGGCTGGGATAAAATTGTGGATTATGCACACCGGTGCGGTATTGAAAGCCCGTTAAAGGCTGTACCCTCAGTTTCATTAGGCTCAAATGACGTATCTGTTTACGAAATGGTGCGTGCTTATAGCACCTTTTTAAATAAAGGCCAAAGGATAGACCCGCTGCTGGTAACTAAAATAACCGACCAGGATGGTAATGTGCTACAGGAGTTTACCTTAAAAACCCAGCAGGTAATAAGCGAAGAAATTGCATGGCTCATGTTATACATGTTCAGGGGTGGTATGGAAGAACCCGGCGGTACTTCACAGGCCCTATGGGAATATGATGGTTTATGGAAAAAAGATAACCAGATAGGCGGTAAAACAGGCACATCATCCGATTATGTTGACGGCTGGTATATGGGTATTACAAAAGACCTGGTAACAGGTATTTGGGTTGGGGCCGATGATCGGAGCATACACTTTAATACATCCGAAAGCGGCGAAGGCTCGCATACGGCGCTGCCTATTTTTGGTAGCTTTATGCAGCGGGTATATGCCGATCCGCAATCGGGTTATACTTACGGGCCTTTTCCAAAGCCATGGGTTAAAATAACTAAAACTTATGACTGCCCTTCGCCACGCATGCCGGTTGACTCGGCAGAAACTGATAGCCTGGGTATGCCTGCTGATACCTCGCGCGGTGCGGAACTACCCGGTGCAAAACCCTCAGGTACTAATCCTTAAATATTAACCTATTAAACCCGGGCATTTTTTTTAATTTGCGCTGATAATTAAGATTTATGAATAAAATCTACTCTTCTTTAAACAAATCGAAAAAATATTCATTGATTTTAATTGGTTGTATTGGCCTGTTGTTTTTAAGCCCTGTTGCTAAAGCACAATACTTCGGACAAAATAAGGTCCGTTATAAAAACCTTAAGTTTAAGATATATAAGACACCCCACTTCGAAATTTATTATTACCTGAAAAATGACAGCATGATCAAACGTTTCGCGCAGGAAAGCGAGCTTTGGTACACCGTGCATCAACAGGTTTTCAGGGATACATTCAGAACCCCTAATCCTATTATTTTATATGCAGACCATCCCGATTTCCAGCAAACTACCGCTATTGAGGGTGAGATAGATGTAGGTACGGGCGGTATCACCGAAGGTTTAAAGAACCGCGTGGTTATGCCGGTTATGGAGAATAATGAAATGACAAGGCACGTTATCGGGCATGAACTGGTACATGCCTTTCAGTATCATATGCTTTTAGGTAAGGAAGATGTGGGTTATGATAACATTAACAATTTGCCCTTATGGATGATAGAGGGCATGGCAGAGTATCTTTCGTTAGGAAAAAGAGATTCGTACACAGCGATGTGGATGCGGGATGCCTATTTAAACCATGATATCCCCACCGTACGCGACCTTACCGAAAGCAGTAAATATTTCCCGTATCGTTATGGCGAGGCGTTCTGGAGCTTTATAGGCTCAACTTATGGCGATACCATCATTACCCCTTTCTTTAAAAACACGGCTCGGTTTGGCTTAAATTATGGCATACGTCGCACTTTTGGATATGATGATAAAACTCTATCCAAACTATGGAAGAATTCCATTGAAGAAACCTATAAACCTTATTTAAAAGACACCATTCAAAAACCTGTAGGACAGTTAATTATAAGTGATAAAAACTCAGGTAAAATGAATGTTGCCCCGGCTGTAAGTCCTGATGGCAAATACCTGGCATTTTTATCCGAAAAGAATCTGTTTACTATAGATCTGTTCCTTGCTGATGCCAAAACGGGTGTTGTGATAAAAAAATTAACCAGCAAAGTATCCAACACGCATATTGACGAATTTAACTTCATCGAATCCGCAGGCACATGGTCGCCGGATGGTAAAAAGTTCGCGTTTAGCGTATTCAGCAAAGGCCGTAACCGCATGCTGGTGGTTGAGGTGCCAAGCGGGCGTATACTCGAAGATATATCGATGGGTAAAGCCGAGCAGTTTAGTAACCTGTCATGGTCGCCCAATGGTAATGAGGTGGTTTTCCAGGGATTAGCTGAAGGGCAAAGCGATTTGTACCTATATAATTTCAATACCAAAAAGGTAAGGCAGCTTACCAATGATAAATATTCGGATAATCAGCCGAGCTTTTCAAGGGATGGTAAAAAAATTGTCTTTGCCAGCGACAGGACTACTTACGATCAATCTTTATCGCAGGATATAACCTTTAACCTGGCCGAATACGACCTAACTACCGGCAAAACTACGGACATTAAGATATTTAATGGCGCAAACAATTTAAACCCGCAATATTCTTCGGACGGTACACAGATATACTTTTTATCAAACCGTGATGGTTTCCGCAATATGTACCGTTATACCACAAGTACAGGCAAGGTTGAGCAAATGACCGATCTGTTCACCGGTATTTGCGGCATTACCGAGTTTTCGCCTGCGTTAAGTATATCAGCCAATAATGATATTGTTTACTCTTATTACCGCGCACAAAAATATTCATTGTACAATGCTAAAGCATCTGATTTTACGGCAAAACCTGTTGATGGAAATACAGTTAATTTTGACGCGGCTATGCTGCCACCATCGCGCGCGGTAGGTGTCGACCTGATCAACTCGAACCTGAATAATTACCTCGCCTATAAAAAAATATCAGCCGACTCTATTAAAGATCAGCTATATAAACCCAAATTCAAATTAGATTATTTAGCCAGTAATGGCATTGGGGCTTCGGTAAGCTCGTTTGGTACCGGGTTAGCCAGTGGCGTTCAGGGTGTTTTTAGCGATATTTTAGGGCGCAACCAAATTTATGTAGGCGCGGCCATTAATGGCGAAGTTTATGATTTTGGCGCGCAAGCTGTATATATTAATCAGGAAGGCCGCTGGAATATTGGCGGTGGCATATCGCATATCCCCTATCAGTTTGCCAATTATAATGTGGTGAATACCGTATATACTGCTGACGGAAAAATATTACCTGCTACAGAGGAACGTTATGATGTAATACGTGTTTTCCAGGATCAGGCTTCGTTGTTTACCTCCTATCCTATTTCAAAAACCAGCAGGGTTGAGTTTGGCGGGGGTGCCTCGCAGTTTTATTACAGGGTTGATCGTTACAGCACCTATTACGATACGCTCGGTAACGTATTTGATTATGAAAAAAAACATATCAGCAACGCGTCGTATAATGCCGACCCTTTAAATGGCGGCGCTATATTAAAACCCTTTACAGTTTACCAGGTAAGTACCTCGCTGGTTGGTGATAATTCGTTTTTTGGTGTGGCCTCGCCGCTTAACGGTTTTCGTTACCGTTTAGAAGCTGAATATGATTTTGGTACCTATAAATTCCTTGCCCCTACAATTGATTTGCGCAAGTATGTGCGGGTGGACCCGGTTACTTTTGCAGCTAGGCTGTACGGATATGGGCGTTTTGGAAATTCGAATGGATTATATCCTTTATATGTCGGGTATCCGTTTTTAATACGTGGTTATGAGGCGCAAACATTTTATAACGGCAACGGCACGCCGAACAATGGGTTTACTATCGACCAGTTATCGGGCACACGTAATGCAGTGGCTAATTTTGAGGTACGTTTACCGTTTACAGGCCCTGAAAGGCTTTCGCAGATTAAATCAAAATTCTTTTTTTCTGAACTTAATTTCTTTTTTGACGCCGGACTGGCATGGAACGAAGGTAACCAGATAAAATTCCAGATGACGCCCGACAAAATAGGTACAGATTTAAATGGAAATCCTATATTTAATACTAATCAGCGTGTTCCGGCTTTAAGTAGCGGGGTATCATTACGTGTAAATATATTTGGTTATTTTGTTTTGGAGCCGTACCTGGCCGTGCCATTTAACCGCAATGATATTAATAAACCTGTGTTTGGTATTGGCTTTACACCCGGATGGTAATTAAAGCACATAAACATAATAACAAATTGCAGGTTAAGTCCTTATCATCCATATGAAAAAGGTGTTTTTTATTTGCTTTATTTTTAATGCAGGCATATTATTGGCGCAAACCCCGCCTGCTGTAACCGCAACAAAAACAGCCGGCCAGGTAATGCTGCCTGCAAATGATATTATTACCAATATTGCCCTGTCAAAAGAGTTAAGTACATTTTATAAACTCATTAATATAACGGGCTTAAACCAAACTTTTAGCAGCAAGGGGCCCATTACCGTTTTTGCATCCACCAACCAGTCGTTTGCAAAGCTATCTAAAGGCAAAACAGATACCCTGCTCATGCCAGAGCATAAATATGACTTGATAGCTTTAATTACATATCATATTATTGCAGGCAAAATTTCGGCGAAGGATATAATACATCAAATCAATACACATAAAGGCCGGGCGACCTTAATTACAATTACAGGGAGTAAATTAACTGCTTCACTCAATGCCAACCATAATATAGTTTTAACTGATGAAAACGGTGGACAAAGCACCCTCAGTCAGTTTGATATTAAGCAAAGCAATGGCCTGATACATATAGTAGATTCGGTATTGATACCTAAATTTAAAATTATATAACTGTACACAAGGTATAGCAAACCGCGTTAAATTCATTTACGTAATTAACCGTAAACAAAACAGATTTAAAATGAGAAGATCAATTTTAGCGGCTGTGATACTATGCGTGGTTACAGCATTAGGCTGCCAGAACAGTAACGGGCAGGATAACAGCAAAAGATAAGTAAACCTGCATCAGAATGGAAAAAGCAGTTAAGCGCGAATGCCTATTATATAATGGTGGAAAGTGGAACAGAACCACCCTTTCATAACGCTTATTACGATAACCACCAAAAAGGTGTTTACGTAAGCGCCGCTACGGGCGATGTTTTGTTCAGTTCGGAAGATAAATATGACAGTGGTACAGGCTGGCCAAGCTTTGTTAAGCCTGTTGACATGAAAAAAATTAAAATAGTTACCGACAATAGTTTCGGAGAAACCCGTGACGAGGTAATTGAACGAAGCACAGGCCTGCACCTGGGCCATGTTTTTGATGA
>Ga0206923_1099_pt1 | contig 18946 bp, 23 predicted proteins | sample Alteio_BWOrgHeat_64_FD_152961 | JGI IMG/M metagenome (GOLD analysis project Ga0206923, IMG submission 152961) | Enriched cells from forest soil in Barre Woods Harvard Forest LTER site, Petersham, Massachusetts, United States -... | ecosystem: Environmental > Terrestrial > Soil > Temperate forest >...
TTATAATAACCGCAGGCGGCGGGAGCAGCAAAAGACCGGGGAGGTGCCTGGGCAACTGAGTGTCCCGGATTTTATAACGCGGATACAGGAAATTTTGCTGCATAACCGGCGGATCATGCAAGATCTGTGTAGTGAGGAAAAGCCCGGCCGGATAAGGATGCGTGACCTGGTAGGTAAGGGTTTCAACCCTAAATTTATGACAAGTGAGGCAGAGCCAACAGGCTCAGGGAAAGTGTACAGGTTCTGTTTTGAATATGGGTACCACCTGGAAAAAAGCGGCTATACCATCATCGTTTGCCGCAGGCGGGAAGTCGGCTAGGTGCCAAGGTCCACGGACCACCTGTACCATGCCGGTTTCGCGACAATGCTTTTGTCTGGATTTTTCGGTATCGTTTTCCTACCCCAAAGTTGAGGAACATGTAAATAAACCGACTGGTATTATTCGGTAAGAACCTATATAAACGGGTAAGAATAATTTGTAGGTTTGATGACCATGGATGAGTTGGTGTTACCTTTAAAGTATGGCGGCGGGGAAATGGACCTGCCATTGAAAATGTATGCGTACGGGTATACATTTCGGGTAGAGGTATGGATCGGCAGCTCGGTGGTGATCTTCGAGCCGGATGAGGAGGGGCATTATCGTGCTTTGGTGGAGGCCGGGCACATTGAAAAGAATAAGGCGCTGAGCAGGGAACTTTTGCAGGCCATCGCGGAAGCCCTGGAAAAATTGCGTTAGCTTTGTCAGATGTTAACGTTATATGATTTTAACGGGATGGACCAGGCGGCGCAGGGGAATGCGATCTTTACAGAAGGTATATTTTTAGACGATCGTGAGGAAGGGGGTGTCAAGGTGCAATTGTACCGTGTACATAGTTTTTATGTGGAGGTTTACTATGAGCCAAAGACAAACCGGATTGTGCGTTTCCGGTCCTTTAAGTCTACCGGGCAGCTGGCCCCGTATGTGAAGCTGAAATAGTTGATGATCTTTACAGCTGGCGCCGGGGATAATATTTAAAATGATAACCGGTTTTGTTGATGTTATGAAATTTGTTTCTATCTTGCTTGCGTTAATGGCAACCCACTATCTAAATAGCAATATTCTGCGTGCAATTATTATTGTCGTGGTCCTGGTTATTCCAATAATTCCGGGAGCGGCCTGATATTGTCTTAAAAAAATTAAACATATGAGCAGCCCCCCGGAAAACCGGGGGGCTTTTTTATTTTATAGTGTTATGAAAAAACAAACGACCCAACTCACCATTTTTTCGATCTATGCTGCGGACAGGAAAGGTATTGTAGGCCAGGTCCTTATCCATTTTAATAATAAGCGTTATGATGTGGTTAGCCTGAATGTGGCCAGGACGGATATCAGTGACGTGGTCCTGCTCACCTTAGAGGCAAGTATTCCGGCGGATGCCCTTGGGCCGTTCATTGAGCGGTTGAAGCGGATCGTTGAAGTTTACCGGGTACGAACCTATAGTGATCCGTTGAAAAAAAACCGGTTTTTATTGTCTGGATATTGCGGCCTTGAATAAGACAGTTTGGGTTTTGATGGAGCAATATGGCGCGGCGTTAAGCAGTCTGGGGAATGGTACATTTGTTATTTCCAAGACGGGGGGCGATGATGTGCTGGAAGAATTATACAGGCGTTTAGAGGGCCCGCATTTAATGGGGTTTTGTAAAAGTGGCCTGATCATCGAGGAAAGTTTGGTGTCCTTTGGTGAATGGTAGCGATTTTAGCGACACAGGTAAAGAACTATATTACAGCACCGTTTTGCCCAATGATCAAACAAAATGACCGTTCGTCTACCTCTTGCGGCGGGTGAAACCGTCTTACCACCATCAGGTATCCTTAAAATACTCTTCGTTCTTTATATCAGTGATAGTTTGATTGATACAGTGAAATGATCAATTACTAAAAGTGCCCCGGTTAAGAGACGGCGGCACTTTTTTACTTATGGCCTGCTTACCGCTAAAATCCACAGGCAGTATTTTGTGACGCATTAAGTTGTATTCCCTAAAAACGCTTTAACAGACAGCGATTTCAGCTGTATTTTCCCGGGCTGTTGGCATTCTGGGCATTCCTTTTCACCTTTGATTATTATGCGTGCATAGCATTATTCAGTGCCTGCACGGAACCAACCTAGTATTGTTATGAGATCCATCAAGACATTGGGGCAGTTTATTATTGAGAAACAGGCGGATTTCCCCTACGCCAAAGGCGAACTGTCCAGGCTGTTGCGGGATATTGGTATTGCCGCGAAGATCGTGAACCGCGAAGTTAATAAAGCGGGTATTGCCGATATTATCCTGGGCGATAACCATACGGTCAACATACAGGGCGAAAGCCAGAAGAAGCTGGATGTTTACGCGAATGACCAGTTTATCTCGGCGCTGACCAGGGGCGGGGAGTGCTGTATTGTCGTGTCAGAAGAGAATGACAATTGTGTGCATATCGACAGCGCGGTTTCCAAGAACGCCAAATATATCGTCGCGATCGATCCGCTGGATGGTTCATCCAATATCGATGTGAATGTCGGTATAGGCACGATCTTTTCCATATATCGCCGAAAATCAACAGAAGGGCAGGCTACGATAGAAGATGTCCTGCAGCGCGGGGTGGAACAGGTGGCTGCCGGTTACGTGATCTATGGATCTTCAACCATGCTGGTGTACACGACCGGCAAAGGCGTGAACGGCTTTACGCTGGACCCGTCGATCGGCGAATTCTGCCTGTCCCATGAGGATATGAAAATTCCAAAGGAAGGTACGATATATTCCATTAATGAAGGTTATTATTCCCATTTCCCTGACGGGGTTAAACAATATATCAAATATTGCCAGGTAGAGGATATCAAGACCAACCGTCCTTATACGTCCAGGTATATCGGGTCGATGGTAGCGGATATACACCGGAACCTGATCAAGGGGGGCATATTTATATACCCGGTCACCGCAAGCGCGCCTATGGGTAAATTAAGACTGGTGTATGAATGTAACCCGATGGCTTTTATCATCGAACAGGCCGGGGGAAAGGCAAGTAACGGCTATAAACGCACATTGGAACTGGTGCCGGGCTCCCTGCACCAGCGCTCGGCCATATTTATCGGTTCCAAAAAAATGGTGGAGCAGGCCGAGGAAATGATGAAATGCTTTTCACCGATCACGACTAACCTGGATTACAGTTATTCAAACTGAAAAATGAACAGACATGGCTAATCAATTATACGACAATAAACAGTTGACCGGCGCAAAAGTTTACCACCAACTGCCGGTGGAAGAACTGGTCGCCCAGACACTGGAACTTAAAAAGGGGGTGTTGAGCGATACCGGTGCACTGGTGATCCAGACCGGCCGTTTCACCGGCCGCAGCCCTGCCGATAAATTTATCGTGAAGGACCAGCTGACCGAAGCTATCGTGGACTGGAATAAATTTAACAACGCCATGCCGGAGGGCTGTTTTCAGCAGCTTGAGCAAGATCTGCGCGCTTACCTGGGCAGACAGGCACATGTTTGGTCACGCGACGTTTACGCGGGTGCCGAACACGCGTCAAGGCTTAAACTACGGGTCATTAATGAGCAGCCCTGGTGCAACCACTTCGCCGCGAATATGTTCATTGCACCTACGGCGGATGAACTCCGCGATTTTGAACCGGAATGGAAGATTTTACAGGCGCCGGGCTTCGAAGCTGACCCTGCGGTACATGGCACACGCCAGGCTAATTTTACAGCCGTATCGTTTGCCGAAAGGACCATATTGATCGGCGGCAGCGGCTATACCGGGGAGATCAAAAAAGCGGTATTTACCGTGCTGAATTATCTGCTGCCGGCCCGCTACCATATCCTGTCCATGCACTGCAGCGCCAATAAGGGGGAGCAAGGTGATACGGCCCTGTTTTTTGGCCTGAGCGGTACAGGCAAAACCACGTTAAGCGCCGACCCGGCGCGCAAACTGATCGGTGATGATGAGCACGGCTGGGGCGACCATGGTATTTTTAACCTGGAAGGTGGTTGTTATGCCAAGGTGATTAACCTTTCCGCGGAACAGGAACCCCTGATCTTTAAGGCGATCCGCAGCGGGGCATTGGTGGAGAATACGCAGTTTGTACCGGGCACCCGGCAAATTGATTATGCCTCCCGGGTGCTCACCGAAAATACGAGGGCCAGCTACCCCCTGGAATTTATTGCCAACAGCGAAATCCCATCGGTTTCCGGTGTTCCTGCCAATCTATTTTTCCTGACCTGTGATGCCTATGGCGTTTTTCCGCCGGTCAGCAGGCTGACCGCGGAACAGGCGATGTATTATTTTATCAGCGGGTACACCGCTAAAATAGCCGGCACGGAAGATGGTATTTTAGAACCACAGGTGACTTTCAGTCCTTGTTTTGGCGCACCGTTCCTGCCCCTGCACCCACGGCAGTACGCACGGCTGCTGGAGCAAAAAATAAAACGTTACGGTACACAGGTATGGCTGGTCAATACGGGCTGGACCGGCGGGCCTTATGGTACGGGCGAACGGATCAGCATCCAGCATACCCGGGCCATTATTACGGCGATACTGAACCGTCAACTTGATGAGGTGGCGTATACGCGGCATGCCATTTTCGGCCTTCGTATGCCAGGGTCATGCCCGGGTGTGCCGGAAGGGGTACTGGACCCCCGGAAGACCTGGAAGGATACAGGCGCGTATGATTTGGCAGCCAATGAACTGCTCGGAAAATTTAAAGAGAACTATAACCTGTACGAAAGCTGATCAAATGAAAGCAACCAAAATACTAGTAATAGGCGCTAACGGGCAGATAGGCACAGAGCTTACTGCCGCTTTGCGCTGGCAGTACGGTAAATCCAATGTCATCGCTGCTGATAAATTTATAAAGGATGGCGCCGAAAATGAAATAGCGCTCGATGTGCTGGACGAGCAAAGACTGAAGAATGTAGTCAAAGAATATGGTATTACGCAGATCTACCTGCTGGCCGCGATGTTGTCAGCGACCGGCGAGCAGCAGGCCGCAGCAGCCTGGCGCCTGAATATGCAGGGGCTGATCTCGGTACTGGAAATCGCAAAAGAGCAGCGACTGGATAAAGTTTTCTGGCCAAGCAGCATCGCGGTATTTGGTCCGGGTTCTCCAAAGCATGATTGCCCGCAGGATACTATTATTGCCCCGTCAACAGTGTATGGGATCAGCAAAAGGGCAGGGGAGCACTGGTGCCAGTATTATTTTGAGAAACATGGGGTGGATGTGCGCAGCCTGCGTTACCCGGGCTTAATTTCTTATACTACTCCACCCGGTGGTGGCACCACTGATTACGCAGTGGATATTTTTCACCAGGCGCTGGAAAAACAAAGTTATACCTGCTTCCTGGCAGAGGATACCTGTCTGCCAATGATGTATATGCCGGATGCGATACGCGCTACGCTGGAGCTGATGAACGCGCCAAAAGATAACGTGAAAATACGCGGCTCTTATAATATTACAGGCTTGAGCTTTGCGCCCTGTGATGTTGCGGCGGCAATCGCGCGGCGGATACCGGGCTTTAGCATAGATTACCGGCCGGATTACCGGCAGGCCATCGCGAACAGCTGGCCGGCCAGCATTAATGGTACCCAGGCTATGAACGATTGGGGATGGAAACCGGCTTATTCTATGGACAATATCGTTGATGATATGCTGGACAAACTTTCCGGGATCAAAAAAATAAAACTGAAAAATAAACTCATGGTACCATCCGAATACCCGGACTTCCAGATAGATAATTACGTTTATAACAAAAACTTTTAATCGATGCGTAACCTGCAGATATCGCAAGCCATCACTAACCGTGAAACCCAGTCGGTCGAAATATATTTTAACGAGATCGGCAAACTACAACTGATTTCCACTGAAGAGGAAATTTTATTGGCGAAAAAAATCAAACAGGGAGACAGTGCCGCATTGGACAAACTGACCAAAACCAATTTACGCTTCGTGGTATCGGTGGCTAAAAAATATCAGAACCATGGTTTGCCGTTAAGTGATCTAATAAGTGAAGGCAATATCGGCCTGATCAGGGCAGCCCATACGTTTGATGAAACGCGGGGTTTTAAATTTATATCGTACGCGGTATGGTGGATAAGACAAAGCATTATAGCAGCCGTTTCCGAACACACCCGTATCCTGCGGCTCCCCAGGAACCAGATCAATCTGCTCACCAAACTCAACCGCGTGTCCGGTGAACTGGAAACCCAGTTGGAACGGCAACCTTCTAACGAGGAGCTCGCCGAGATCATGGGTGTTTCCGTCGATAAGATCAGGGATACCCGGTATTATGCGGGCCGCACGGTGAGCTATGATATGCCGGTATCTGAAGAGGGGGACCACCGGCTGATCGATATCCTGGACAACGGCGAGCGGATCATCGAAGATGAATTGATAGACGAGTCCTTTCGCGACGCAATCAGTAAGCTGCTGGATGTACTGACAGCCCGTGAACGCCAGATTATAGAATTAAGTTATGGTTTTGGTGGCGGGCACCCTATGCTACCCCCGGACATATCGCCTATAGTAAAACTAAGTAATGAACGCGTCAGGCAGTTAAAAAATGAAGCACTCGTAAAATTACAAAAGCAAGCCATCGGGAATGCCTCGCTTTTAGCGCAATAAGAATCTCTTCCGTTCTTTATGTCAGTGATAGTTTGATTCATATAAGTTAAATGATCAATCAGGGAAATGCCCCGCTAAGAGACGGGGCATTTGCTTGTTATGCTATTTTTGCGCCTGTCACGCTATAAATAACTGAACGGTAATGCGCATACGGTAATAATAACTGAAAAGCAATTTAGTGCCGGTTAAAATCGTTTCAATTGCTAAACTTTAAGAAAGGGATAGGGGGTGCAACTAAGGACTTTTAAAAAGGACCAGGCCCGTCATGTGCTGCATTTGTCAATTTGCTCCGTTCTTATATAAGGTTAAATAATCGTAAATTAAATTCAGTAAGCGCCGGCTGTGAGAAAGCAGGCGCTTTTTTGTGTGTTAGTGGGTCCGACTCATGAGACAATCCGTCCAAAGATCCTACAATAGACTATCAGCTGGCAGATCGCCATACATACCTGGCTGAATTTCATTGGAGTTGCAGCGGATTGACCGGTTTGACGGAGATGACGCTGTCTACCACAAATTCACTGACGCCCCGCCAGGGCAGCGTATGAAGGTATTCTTTGTAATGCAGTTCCAGAAAGGCACCGGCGTTTTTATTAAGGATTTCCGCCACATGCTGATCGGTAACCGAAAACATAAATTCGTTTGACTGGATAGTCCCCTGTACAGGTGTGCGTATCCCGGTTTGGATCAGCCTGCCTTCATAAGTCTTGAAAAGGTAGCCCTTATGAACAAAATAATTCATCGTTCCGGCTTTGGTGCCATCACCGAACACAAAATAATAACGGTAGTAAAAAACACCGGTCAATAAGATAATGACGATCACCAGCGTAATGCGCAGGATCTTTTTAAATTTATTGGGCTGTTCCATAATTTCTAAACAAAGATAAGCTGATATTGTAAGCAATTAACGATTTTAAATTTTCCGGGTAAACTAAATATCTTTCCGAACGTTTAACCCCATCATGGAAGAAGAAAAGATAAAAACCAAATACACCGACATTGAATTACTGGAATTTAAGGAACTTATCATAAAGAAAATCAATGCAGCCCGCGAAGAACTCAATGATCTTGCCGGTTCGCTCAATTCGTCCAACTCAAATGGTGACGAAGCTGCGATAGCGGGAAAAACGCTGGAAGACGGTTCTGCGACCATGGAAAAAGAACAAATCAATCAACTGGCTGCAAGACAAAAAAAATTTATTGAGCAGCTCGAGGCCGCGTTGACACGCATCGAAAATAAAACTTATGGTATTTGCCGCAGTACCGGCAAACTGATTCCTAAAGAACGCCTGCGTGCCGTGCCGCATACCACCCAAAGCATGGAAGCTAAAATGAAGCAATGATCGTCAATTATAAAATCAACGGATGGGAGGTCATTACGCAAAGAACGCACGGTTTACTCGCGATGCAACTCGGCTCGCATTGGCGTAAAGAAGAACGCGGTGACCGCTGGCCGGAACTACTGATTGCTATTGCAGACCACGATGACGCACATATAGAATTGGAGCGGGATGATTTGCTGACAGTGCAGGGCGGGCCCCTGGATTTTAAGATGAAAAGTTTCAAGCTAGAACACGGGCTGCGGACGATGGCATTCGCGTTGAGCAAAAGCCGTTATATCGCATTATTGTGTTCTATGCACTTGGCATTTCTTGCCGCTCAAACCGAACCGGAGATCTTATCAGTGGCGAAATTTCTTGCAGCACAGGAGAACATGCGAAGCATCTGGCGACACCAACTAAAAATCAATGAAACTGACGCGAAAGCAGATTATAGATTATTAGAATGGTGCGATGCTTTTTCACTGCTCATCTGCCAGCGTGAAAATCAGCCCGAAGAACGATGGGTGGAAATTAGCAACGGCCCCAATGGTAATACTTATTCAATGTCGCAGCCCGCGCCAGGCGTATTAACTGTTGAGCCGTGGCCATTCGACGTTGTAGCGTTCGAAGTAAGGTTTGAGCGGCGCGAGTTACAGCAGCTCAAATTTCGTAGTTGCGAACAATTCAAAAAAGTATTTCTTAAAGCGCCTGTAAAAGAAAAAATCTGGTTAATTAAAAAAAGCTCCTAAATTGCTGACAGTGCGCGATGAAATAAGCAGCAACTGTCCAAAACTATCGGTTAATACGGCGGGGCATCATAAGCGCGAAAAGTGCAAGTGAAGGGTTTAATTAAATTTTTTAGATCGAAAGATGTTTCGTTGCGCCTTCCTCCGGAGGGGATTTTATCAGGGAGATTTGTGGATCTTTGTTTGATACGATTGGCGACAGCGGGTAAGAAAGAGGGGGTACTAACGGTGTGTCTCCCAGAACCGGTAACGCAGGTTTTTCGTTTGAAAAAGTATTGTGTTGCCAGCCTATCGCTTTTTTTTTGTGATTAATTATATACTCAAATTAAGATCAATGTTCCCGGGTACCAATTCTACAGGTGTAAGTTTGACAACTTCAGTCTCTTGCAATTCTATGGCCAGGTTTTTAGCGATAGCAATCGACCAAGCAAGAAAAGTTGTTTCCTGATCATTATACTGGTCGATTGTTAGCCAAATTGTTACAATGGTTCGCTCTAGTAAGTCTGCCGTTTTTGCGCGGTTGCCAACAATATGAAATATGACCAGTGATAGAATCTTAGCATATTGGTCAAATAGCGACCCAGCAGCGGCCTTTTCCCGGATTTTGATCATTGCAACTAAATTGGGTGCGCATAAGTTCAGTTGGTTATACATTTCATAATTTAATACGATATATGGTATGCTAAAGCAATGCCACATATTTATTGTAACATTTACTTCCTTTATGCGTTGCTATTAAAACAACTAACATGAGCAAAGACAAAGGCAGTAAAAATGTCAAAAAAGCCCCCGCGGAGAATCAAACCAAAAAGACATCCGATTATCAGGCCGGTAAAAAATTTAATTCTGCCGATTTGGCCCCCACACCAAAAAAGAAGTAATATGAGCGACCAGCAACCGGCGGACAGGCTAGCTAAAGAATATTTTTTATAATTTACAGAACCAGGCGCTTGAAGGTGGTTTCAAGCCCGCTGAAAAATGGTGTCTTAAATTAGTTACCGCACAGGAAAAAGCGGAGCTCGGTAAAAACTACCACGGCGTAGTCAGCCAGAAAGCCGTCCCGGAAATATTGGTACCAATGTTATACCAAGTGCAAATAAAGCTTAAGAATGATGATCCTTTACCTGACCTCAAGGATGTGAAACTTAATGGCTGTGAATATCTCGTGGCTTATAACCCGGAAAGAGAACGCCGTTAACATTATATGACAGCCGCTGTTTTTTTCCTGCGGCCACGTCTTCCCCATACCTGGCCCATATGGGAAATAGGTATAGTATCACCTAATAATTTACCCCACGGCTTCAAGTCGTCTACGCGGTCAAAAATGATTTTAATGACCGCCACCATCGGCAGCATCAAAAACATCCCGGCGATCCCCCACATTGCGTTGCCAAGAAAGACAGCCAGCAGCGAAATGAGTGCGTTAATCTGCACTTTAATAGATACGAACCTGGGAAAAATGATATTGCTGTCTATGAACTGGATTGCCAAATAAGAGATAATGACCGCGATTTGTGTGGAGTAGCCGTCTTTGGTCACCGTGGCGATAACTACGGGCAACAGGATAGCCACGAAACCGCCAATATAGGGCAGGATATTGATAATGCCTCCGATGACACCCAGCAGGATGGCATATTTCACACCAATGATAAACAGTGCCAGCGTATTCAGTGAAGATACAATGATCATTTCAATTAACAATCCAACGATGTAGCTTTGAATGGCTGACTTGGTCTGCGCCAGCACTTCGGCTACACTTTGGGAATGCTTTTCTGAAAATACCTCGTATAGAAAATTGAGGATCAGATTTTTGTACAATAATAACATGAACACATAGATCGGGATGATCAGCATCAGGCTCAGCGTGCCGAAAACCGTTCCTACGATGCTGCCAATGGCAGCCTGGCTACTGTCCAGTGCATTTTTAACGAACAGGACCTGTTTTTGTACTGAAACGCCAAATGAGGCTTCAATATAATGCTCCAAACTATCGATCATTTGGCCGAAGCGAAGTTTTAATACCGGAAATGATTGCCCGAACTGCGCCACCTGACTGCTCAGCAAATAGCCTATTAGCGTAACAAAGCCGATGCCCGCCAGAACGGTTATCAAAACTGCGAGTGGCCCTGGCAGTTTCCAGCCAAGTAGCTTATTGTAGAAGGGGTTCAGTAAGATGGCGAACAATACTGCGAAGGCGAACGGTACCAGGATACCGCTGAGCAAGCTAAGAATACTGACAAGGTAAAACAGGCCGATAAGGATTACGGTGGCTTTGATATAAAATGGGTAGTCCTTTACGGTCATAATGGCGTGATTAATTCAACGGCAAGGTAAACCAAAAGGTCGAACCTTTTCCTAAAATACTATCGACCCCGATATCACCGCCGTGGCGCCTGACGATCTCTGCGCTGATATATAGGCCGAGCCCCATGCCGGAATATTGCAGTCCTTCCGGTTCGGCTTTATAAAAGCGGTCAAACAAATAGGGAAGACGGTCCTCCGGGATGCCCGCGCCCTGGTCGCTCACGGTTACTTTAGCCGATCCGTCAGCAGATGAAATATTTACCCTGATCACGTTGGAATCAGCGGAATATTTGACCGCGTTGTTAACCATATTTAGGATCACCTGGTCCATGCGTTCAAAATCCGCGTATACGACCAGGCCCTCGTCACCCTCAAGCTCGATCTCATATTTGCCTTCCAGCCGCGTGCTGCTGCAACAATCACTAACCAGCTTGCCTAGCGGGAAACGGGATTTTTTAAGTTCGAGCTTTCCTTCCAGCAACTGGTCGGAGATTAACAGTTCTTCGATCAACTTTCCCACTTTGCCAATGCTGCGGTTGGCCTGCGAAATGAGCGAGGAAACCTTAGTGGTATCGTGTGCCTCGTTAATTTTTTCAAGGAGCTGCAAAGAAGCCTTCAGGCTGGTTACCGGCGTTTTCAGTTCATGGCTGGCCGCGCTGATGAAATCATTCTTTTGCTGCTGAAGAGATTTATATTGTTCGGCTTCCGCATGCAGCCTGATCTCCTGTAGCTTGCGGTCGGAAATATCGTTTTGTACGCCAATAAAATGCGTTGTGATGCCATCCTTATTTTTTATTGGGGAAATATAGATCTCGTTCCAAAACTCAGTACCATCTTTGCGGTAATTGAGCAGTTCGACTACACAATGACTATTATTTAGTAGTGCCTCTTTGATTTCAAAACGACCTTCCTGCAGCCGGTCATCGCCTTGCAGGAACCGGCAATTTTTACCCAAAACGTCGCCCTGGTCATAGCCGGTTAGCTGTTCAAAGGCTTTATTACAATAAATGATCGGGTCATTTGCCTGCTGATGGTCAATAATGATGATTCCGTTGAAGGCTGCGTCAAATGCCGCAGCGAGTAACGGCAAAGTGTCGCGTTCGTTCATAATATAGCACTATGCACTTATAATGCCACAAAAAAATTAAATTCACAGGGATTCGCAGGAATGACCGTTCACCACCCGGACAACCTTATCAACCATCTCTTGCAAATCGAAGGGTTTTCGTATGTAATCATTGGCCTGGCAGGCTTTGGCTATCAGCTCAATATCATTGTCGGTCGACAATACTATGACGGGAATATCTGTTAGACGCACATCTGCTTTGATCTGCAGGCACAGGCGGTGGCCAGGTTTTTTATTGATCAGATCATCGATAAGGATAATGTCCGGGAGATAGCCGAGGATCTCAGCTACGTTATCCGGTTCGGGAATGCTGTGCGCGGCAAAACCGGCATCCTCAAGGATCGTAGCAACGATGGCCCGGATATCAAAGTCGTTCTCAATGATCAGTACTTTTTTTGCCAAGGGGAAAGGATTTGATCAAATATAGCATTTCTTGAAAATACAACAAATGTCAGCCAAAGAAAATTGTTGAATGATTATGTAGCAAAAAGTAGAAACGCGGATTGAATCTTGCTGACTATAGATTCGGGCAATTTGGCAATAATCTAATTAGAACAAATGCCGTTATTCATATGCCTGCCAAAAATGATGCTGCCCATCGTCACCAAGATGTTGCAAAAAGATATGGCAATTAGTTAGGCCGCTTTAAAACATATCCTGGAAAGTCAGCAGCTGCTTTGTTCGCTTTTATGGAATGGAAAGGTGCGGCTCTTAACCTATTGAAATCACTATTTTACCCTGGTTTTTAGCACCGGCTATTGCATCATATGCAACCTGTATATTTTCCAAAGTGTAATTGGCGGGGTCAACGATCGGTGTTAGTTCATTCCGGTTAACCATTTCTGCCGCTTTTCTTAATATGTCGCCATGCGATTTTCGTTGTTTACCTGATATTAGCGGGTATAACGTGAACACTCCCGAATAAGTGGCGCCTTTGAAGGACAGCGGTGCCAACGCATGGTTGCCCCAGCCCAAAATGCTGGTCACGTGACCGGTATACTGTTTAACTGCTTTAAACGAAGCATCCAGCACATCGCCGCCTACGGTATCCAGTACTATATCAAACCCTTCGCCGGCTGAATATTTCTGAACATAATCTTCCACGGGTGTGTAATAGTCAATAGGCGTAGCACCGAAGGACCTGATCAGCTGGAAATCTTTGGGGCGCACCGTTGCAAATACATTTGCGCCGAATGCTTTAGCGATCTGTACCGCGATATGTCCAACACCACCCGCGCCGCCATGGATTAACACGCTTTTGCCTTTGTTAACTTTCGCCCTGTCCACTAAACCTTCCCAGGCAGTGATGAAGATCAAAGGTAAAGCAGCGGCTTCCTTCATGTTCAGATTTAGCGGCTTTAAAGCTAATAGGTCTGCATCCACTGCTGCGTATTCTGCAAGGCTGCCCTGCACCCCCGCAATGCCGCCGGTCATGCCAAATACCTCGTCCCCCGTTTTGAACCAGGTGACCTCTTTGCCAACCGCTTCCACCTTTCCCGCCATGTCTATCCCTAATATGGCGGGAAGCACGGCTTTCGCGTGTGCGGCCTGCCCGGCCTGTATTTTCAGATCAAGCGGGTTTACGCCGCTCGCCATTATTTTAACTAAAACTTCGCCCCTGCCTGCAACTGGTTTGGCAACTTCTTTCAGCCGGTAAGGCGTATTAAATTCATGCAATACTAATGCTTTCATATTTTATAGTTTGTTCATAAAGTAAAGGATATCCTGTCCGATCTCCTCGTAGTGCGTTTCGAGGGCAAAATGTCCGGTATCATAAAATTTGACAATGGCCGCCGGGATATCAGTCGCAAAGCACTCTGCACCCGCAGGCCCGAAATAAGGGTCTTTACTCCCCCAAACCGCCAATAGTTTAGGTTGATAGGTGCTTAAATATTTCTGGAACGATGGATACAGTGCGACATTGGTACGGTAATCTAAAAGCAGGTCGAGTTGTAGCTCCACGTTGCCAGGGCGCTGCATTTGGTTATAATCAATATAAATACCTTCTGGCGCGATCAGTGACTGGTCTGCTACACCTTCCCTATACTGGAAATTGATCCCTTCCAGCGTGAAGTATTTTCGCAGGGCGTCCCTGTTTTCTTTGGTATGGTTATACCAATAAGCTTTGACCAGGCCATCACTCCAGTCTAAAAGCCCCTGCTCGTAAGCATTACCGTTTTGTGAAATGATACCGGTAATTTTTTCAGGATTAGCCATCGCTAGTCTCAAACCGACCGGCGCGCCATAATCAAAAATGTATAGCGCGAAACTTTTAAGTCCAAGGGCATCAGTAAAGGCCTGCATAGTTCCTTTAAGACTTTCAAAGGTGTTTTGGTGCGGGTTGTCGGTAAAGCCGAAGCCCGGCATATCCGGTGCAATGACATGGTATTCTTTGCTCAGCAAGGGTATCAGGTTCCTGAACATGACCGACGAGGTCGGGTAACCATGTAGCAATAAAAGAACCGGTGCACCGGCGGGGCCCGCCTCGCGATAGAAAATATTCAGCCCATCGGCGATGATCGTTTTATAGTGTACCATAAGGTTAAGCATTAATTGTATCAACGATCGGAAAATCAATCGGTATGGCTGTTAACGCGAATGCATAGTTTGTAAATACACGCAGGCTAACTAAGCCGGCCAGTTCCATTAAAGCAGCTTCGTTCCAACCCGCTTCGTAAAAGGCACCCAGGATGCCTTCTTCCACATGCCCTTTATTTTCTACCATAGCTGACGCAACCTGGATAATCGAACGTAGTTTAGGGTCGTTCACCTGCCCGCGGCGAATATCCAAAGTATCTTCTTTGGTGAAACCACGGCGCATGGCGGCAACAGTATGACCGGCCAAACAATAGGCACAGCCGTTAATTTCAGAAACGATCAAAGCGACAGCCTCCCGTTCCTTTGGCGTGAATACACCTTTGCTGAGGGTTTCGTCTAAGTCGAAAAAAGCTTTTAGTGCGTATTCGGAATAACCCAAAGTAGCGTAAAGGTTAGGAACTTTACCCATACGTTTCTGGTAAAAATCGAAGATGGCCTGCGATGCGGGACTAACCTGGCCGCGGGTAGGAACGGTGATTGTTTTCATGTCATTAATTTTTCATCAAAAATATAATGTAAAAGCAATTTAGCACATGGACAAAAAAGGGGTTTGCCTGTACAATACCGTCTTAATACTTTACCTGGTCGGCGACGATTGAGATCCCGGTTTGGTCCCGAAAAGCCTGCGGCGATACCTTGGTGAACTTTTTAAATACCCTGCTAAAATAAAATTCATCTTCAAATTTCAGATTCCATGCAATCTCCTTTATGCTTTTTCGGGTCAAATGCAGTTGTTTTTTGGCTTCGAGTATCAGCCGCTCCTGTATCAGTCGCGATGGCGTCTTTTTAAAATACTTTGCGGAGCGTTTCGCCAGGTTATCAGTGGTCATGGCGAGTAAGGTCGCGTAATCGGAGGGTTTGTGCAGTGTGAGGAAATGTTCATTTAGTAAGCTTTGGAATCGATCCATTTGCTCGTCCTTTTCGGATTTGTCTTGATGTTCATCGATAGCTTTAAGTTTTATAGTGCTGGATTTCGCCAGGAACAATTGTAAGTAAGCACGGAGAATAATTTCTGAGGGTACAGATTCATGCAGTTCGGCATCCAGGCCGGCTAATAAAGAATAAAAAAGTGCCGCATCTTTTTCGGCGAGCACAACCACCGGGTCAAGGTAAATATTATTAAACAACAGGCCGTTACAGGAAACTTCATGACGGTGGAACTCTATACAATAGAAATCTCCGTGAAATTGTAACATCCGACCCTGCACATCGCGACATGGGTCTATATAAATCACTTGTAAAGGTGTGGAAAAAAGGAGTACCGGCCCTGTAAAAGTAAAACTTCCAAAATCTGCATGAAAAGTTCCCGAACCTGCGGGTATTAAAAAGACCGTGTAAACCGGATGTTGAGCAGGCTTACCGCATCCGGCCACATCCGCAACTTTTAAACCCAACAAAAGTTCTCCCGAAGCGGAATGCAATGCTTTCATTTACAGCAGCTAATGTAATGATTTTAACGTGCGCTGACGGAAATTGTTAAATAACCTATCGGGCGTTTGCGTGTTAAGTAAAAAAGTATGAGAGGCAAATTGTTTCTCACATCCCTAGCCGCCGATACTTATTTCGGCAATATAACAAAACCCGGTTGGGGCCGGGCTTTGTTATATGCTTTAACGGTATTATATAGCGGTGCGGTCCCTGCGCAAAAAGCCAAGGATCAATGCAATGACGGCAATAACCAATACTATATGTATCAGGCTGCCGGCAGCGTAAGCAAAAGTTCCGATAGCCCACCCGATGATCAGGATAACGGCTACAATGTAAAGTAAGTTTGACATGCTTTTTTTGTTTAAGTGATTTAGCCTGATAAATCAATTGCCGTACCATTCATATGGTACTCCTGAAAGTCGCCAGGCTAGCGCTAAAGGTTGTAGTCAAATTAGGAATAAGCCTATAATAAAGGACAATACTATCGTTCAGTACTGTAATAGTAATAACATCCATGGATTTTCCAGGTCCGTCGCGGTAAAATTGGAAAAGAATTAATAATAGCTGCTGGAAACAATAATAACGGTATAAAAAAAGCACCCGTCGGAAAACGGGTGCTTTTACGATAAATTTATAACGGGTGATCAGATCACTTTAACATTGATCGCATTAAGGCCTTTTTTGCCTTCTTCGGTGTCGAAGAGCACCTGATCGTTTTCACGGATCTGGTCAATTAAGCCGGTTGAGTGTACAAATATGTCACTCCTGTCATTACTTTGTGAAATAAATCCAAAACCTTTTTCGGTATTAAAAAATTTCACTGTTCCTTCTTTTTGCATTATATTTTATTTAATAAGTGCGAAACGTACAAATAATATTTGGTGAATTTTACTAATTGTTAAAATATTTAATTGATTATTTATATGCCTGCAACATTTCTGATCGTGTCGGTTACCTTTTACGCATAATCGCTCCATTGCGAAATACCTTTCGGCTCCGCTTCAATCACCTCCGCACTTTTAGTTTTACTCATTTCTTTATTTTGTTTTTCTGTAGCCGAGACATCCTTTGAAAAATCCTCGGGTAATTTGGTTTGCCCCACGGTTTCCCTGGTTTGTTTGATGGGGTATTCTACATAGTTAAATTCCTTTCCTTCATTCCATGGACCCCGAACAGTTCCTTCGGAAAGATTATAAACATTTTTAAGGTAACGTGGGTCGGCAGCCAGCACTCCCGGAGGGAAATTGTCTGGTATGCTGTTTAAAGCTGCCTCGAACATTTTGTAATGCGTCACTTCACGTGTCATTAAGAACGAGAGCGTTTCATGAATGTATGGATCATCGGTAAACTTCATCAAATGCTCATATACCAGTTTAGCCCTTGATTCCGATGCCAGGTTGGTACGCAAATCAACGGTCAGGTCACCGTTGGAGTTGACATAGGATGCGCACCAGGGAATGCCCTGGCTATTGCGGGGCGTTACGCCGCCGCCGGTAATAATAGCGAATTGAGGGTTAGCGGCCAGCGCTGCATGGATGACTTCCTCTTTAGCGGCCTTGCCATTCATGGCTACCATGATCTCGCTTTGCTCGGCAGCATTCTTTAATTCACCACCGACGCCTTTAAGCAACATTTGTATGGTTGCTCCCACAATTTCCAAATGTGAAAATTCTTCGGTCGCAATATCCATCAGCATATCGTATTTATCCGGGTGCGGTACCTTGGCACCAAAGGCTTGGGTAAAATATTGCATTGCCGCAGCCAGTTCGCCGTTCTCACCGCCGAATTGCTCCAGTAACAGGTTGGCAAAGCGCGGGTCAGGGCGCGAAACCCTGGCATTGAATTGTAGATCTTTTACATGGTGAAACATAACTTATCGTTTTAGTGTTCATGTACAACTAACAGGATTAAACTAAGTTTTAATTAAAAAAATTAATTTGAAATAAATTATAATGAAAAATAAAAAAAGTTTCTTTGAAAAATTTTCCAACTGGGCAACTGCGGCTACAGGCAGTTCTGCCGCCTTCATTATAGCCACGGCCACGGTTATTATTTGGGCGGCAACTGGTCCGGTATTTAAATATTCGGAAACCTGGCAGTTAGTAATCAATACCGGTACAACCATTGTTACTTTTCTAATGGTTTTTTTAATTCAAAAATCACAAAACAAGGATTCCAAAGCCATTCATCTCAAATTAAATGAGTTGCTAGCCTCCCATGAAGGCACCAGTAACCGGATGGTAAACATTGAAGATCTCACCGAAGCCGAGTTGGATCACTTGTATAAATTTTACATCAAACTTTCTGATCTTGCGGAAAAGGAAAATGACCTGACTAAAACGCATTCTATAGATGCAGCCGAAGAAAACCAGCAGCAAAAATCAAATCGCTATAAAAAGAAATAAAATGCCAGAACGTGGCACGGTATTAGTTTAAACTAAAACCTATCTAAATAAAACATTATGTCAACTACAGAAAATCAAACAGGCGTTTTAAACGACCTGATCGAAATTAACAATGACCGCGTAGCCGGTTTCGAAAAAGCAATCGCAGATATTAAGGATGAGAACATTGTAAAAGATCTACAATTCAATGCCAGGGTTTCGCGCCCTGACCCGCGCTTTGCCAACCTGTTACTGGAGCAATTCGGCGGTGAGAACATTGACCTGAAAGAAATATTCCAGGGTTACGCGGAACAAAGCCGTAAGAATGGCCAGGAACTGGCTGCGCTCGTGGGTGATGCCGGTGAGGTGGAAACAGGCACCAGCGCCGCAGGTACATTGC
>Ga0206923_1100_pt1 | contig 18917 bp, 15 predicted proteins | sample Alteio_BWOrgHeat_64_FD_152961 | JGI IMG/M metagenome (GOLD analysis project Ga0206923, IMG submission 152961) | Enriched cells from forest soil in Barre Woods Harvard Forest LTER site, Petersham, Massachusetts, United States -... | ecosystem: Environmental > Terrestrial > Soil > Temperate forest >...
ACTGCATCTTAATATTAAAGTTCAGGAACATCGATTTTATCATTTCTGAATATTCGTAAGGATCCCGGTTTGTATCCTTATCCGGCCCGTTAAGTAAATCAGCAAAACCTGATAACGACATGATGATATGCTGGGCGAGCTGTCCGGCTGTCCAACTGCCTTCAAAAGGGACGATATTTATATTTTCTTCATCGAATGATGAAAGTGTGTTTATAAAATCGTCAATAGTTTTGTTTATATCCGTCAGTATTTCCATTACTTTTAAATTATTAAACAAAGTTAGCTACCCTGTAGATTTCATGGCATGGATAAAAACGCCAACCTTAGGGGGTAATTGTGACAAAAAATGCTATAAATAATTATGCCGGTAAAATAATTAAGCAGGGTGTCCAATAAAATAAATACCACTCGTCATTGGATTATAAAACTTAAAAAAATAGAAATCATGAACGAATTCAGCTTAATTTTCAGAAATGAACAAAATCCGGATGTACAATTTTCACCCGAGCAAATGCAAAATGTTTTAAAACAATGGCGTGACTGGATAGGTGGTATGGCTGCCCAAAACAAGGTGGCTAATCCCGGCAGCAGGCTTGGCTTTGATGCCGCGATAGTAAAAGGCGGCGGGGTGGTAACAGATGGCCCTTATGCCGAGATCAAAGAAATTATCACCGGTTTTATTATTGTACGTGGCGAAACTTTACAGGACGCCATTGAACTTGCTAAAGGCTGCCCGATATTTAGCGCAGGCGGGAGTGTTGAGGTAAGGAACGTGATACCTACCGTGATGGAGTAATTGATCGCCCCCGTAACCGGGGGCTTTTTTATGGAACAGGAACTTATACCACATTTATTTAGAACGGAATACAGCAAACTCACTGCTGTATTGGGCAAAATCTTTGGCTTTGAACATATAGAAATAGCCGAAGATATTGTGAGTGATACCTTTATGCAGGCCACTGAAACATGGGGCTTGAGGGGATTGCCGGAGAACCCGGTAGCCTGGCTTTATGTGGTTGCAAAAAACAAAGCACGCGATTATTTAAAACGCGACAAGCTGTTTTCTGACAAAATATCGCCCACCATCAAAGACAAAACGGATGATGCTTACGAAATAGAAATTGACTTGTCGGGCAAAAACATTATCGATAGTCAACTGCAAATGATGTTTGCAATTTGTCAGCCTTCAATATCAACGGAGGCACAAATAGGGCTTTCATTGCGCATACTTTGCGGTTTTGGTATTGAAGAAATTGCCGATGCTTTTTTAACGAACAAAGAAACTATCAATAAGCGGTTATACAGGGCGAAAGAGAAACTACGCGATGAACATGTAAAAATAGAATTCCCGGGAAAAGACGAAATAGCTGCACGTTTAAAAACGGTTTTAACCACACTGTATCTGCTGTTCAATGAAGGCTATCATTCTGTTTCGCAAAACATCACCTTACGAAAAGACTTGTGTCTTGAGGCCATGCGCCTTACTTATTTACTCGCCGATAATGAAATAACCAATCAGCCGGCTGTAAATGCTTTACTGGCATTAATGTGTTTTCATGCTTCGCGTTTCGAGGCAAGAATGAGTGAGAATGGTGAGCCGATACTATATGGTAATCAGGATACATCATTATGGGACGCTGAGATGATTAAACGAGGGCAATATTATCTCGGACTTGCATCAACAGGGGATAAGCTTACCAAGTATCACCTGGAGGCGGGCATAGCGTATTGGCACACACAAAGAAGTGATAACATTGAGAAATGGGAAAGTATATTACAATTGTATAATAGCCTGCTGCTGGTGGAATATTCCCCGGTTGCGGCCCTGAACAGGACTTATGCACTTGCAAAAACTGCCGGTAACGCTGCTGCAATAGTTGAAGCCGAAAAATTAAAACTGGAGAATAACTATTTATATTATAGCTTGTTGGGGTATTTATACAAAGGAATAGATAATCAAATTGCACTAATTCATTTTAACAAAGCACTAAAGCTTGCCAAATCTAAACCTGATAAGGCGATGCTATCCGGTTATATCCGGGAGTTAGGGAAAGCTTAAAACAATATGTGCAGGGCTTTGTATTATATCTAAATTTTATAATATGATAAACCCGGCACAATTAAGTATCACAAAACCCGACCATACCGCAAGAAAGGTTATCATTGAACCGATATTAAAGAAAGAAGCGGAAAGCTTAATAACTACAGGCCTGTATAAACTTTACAAAGATGCTTTTGGCGATGAAACAGTACTTTTCACCGAACCACGGGAAACTGATGAAGTAAATAATGATCTGCCTGATAAAGATAATCCTGATTACCTGGGCAAAATAAAAATATTAAATAGTGTTGAATGGGAATATGAAGGCGACCTGCTAAGTGAAACCGAGCAATTACAGGTAATAAAATATATAAGAAATTACAAGTAATAATTTGAGGGATGACATTTACTAAAGTAATTTCAAGATATCTTCTTTTTTTTGCCGCATTTGTTTTTTTGCCGATAACCTTGCGGGCGCAAATGGTACCTTTTCCAAAAACACCGTTGCCTGATTCTGTCGTAAAATTGCACACACAACGCGATACTGTTCAAAGAATCAAACACCCAAAACGTGCCGTTATATTTTTTCTGGTAGATGAGTTTACGCCTTTCCTGTACGACCGTTATGTGGCAAATAAAGATTACGCAAAGATATCATTTAAAACAGTTGGCCATAACTTAAATCCGGGCAGCTGGGAGTGGGACAATGATCCGTTTCAAACTAATCAATTTGGGCATCCTTATCATGGCAGTTATTTTTTCAGTTCATTCAGGGCAAATGGTTACAGCTTCTGGCAGTCGGTGCCGGCAGCCTTTGCCGGTAGTTATTTATGGGAAACGTTTGCCGAGAACCAGGCGCCGGCCCCCAACGATTTTATCAATACAAGCTTCGGCGGCATAGTTTTAGGCGAAACCACTTACCGATTATCAAACAAAATTATAGATAACCGCGCAAGGGGCTTTAAACGACAGATGGATGAAGTGCTGGCTTTTTTAATAAACCCAATGAATGGCCTTACGCGCATTATGGATGGAAAATGGGGCAAATACAGCGCAAACCCGGCACAAAAAGATTCTACAAAGATTAGGGCACAGTTCCAGGCCGGTTACCGGGCGTTTAACGTTAATCAGAATAATCCTTTTGTAGGGGGTAGCGGCGGCTGGTATGTGCACGGGCAATTAATTTATGGTACGCCCGATGAAGGTTATTCTAAGCCATTCACCAATATTGCCGTAAACATTGAGGTAGGTAAGGATGACAGCACAGCATTGAATATTGTAAGCATGTACGGCTCATTAACCGGTTGGGATTTACATGTTGGGCATAAGTCGCAGCAGTTACTTATTCTTTCCGCAAATTATGATTACTTACACAACGCTGCATTTTTTTATGGAGGGCAAAGTGTTAAGTTCAATCTATTTTCAAGATATAAAATTGATGATGGATTGATCATTAACACAGCCCTGGGAGCAGGTGCTATTATATTATCGGCTGTACCTGATCCTTATATTTACAAAGGTCGCAATTACGACTATGGCCCTGGGTTTAGCTTTAATGGCGGTGGTACTATAACCGTTGATAACAAACTATTTTTTAGTGCAAATTATCGCGGTGCCAAAACATTCACCATTAACGGTAACGATTCACATTACTTCCTGCATAATGTTTCAAGCGAATTGAGTTATATGTTTATCAAGAACCTGGAGCTATGCGGCGAGGTTGGCTATATAAGGTTACAGGGAAACTACAAAAAGTATCCTGATGTTGACAGGAGCTATCCATATTTGAAATCGTCTTTAAGGTATACCATGAACTTTTAAAAGTCAATTGCTAACAAACTCATTAACTAAAGACCACAGCTCTTTATATCTTTCCTGTTTACCGGAGTTGTTTAAGTAGAATGTCATTAAAAAAGCTGCGTAATACTTATCTTTATTTACCCACGGGAAGCTACCAAATAAGCCTGGGCTACTCACAATACCATCGCCCATTATCCATTCGCCATAGCCATAACCTGGTATGGCAATTTGGGTGGGGCTGTAGGCAATTTTCACATAAGGCTTGATGCGATTAATCTGCATTTCATCAATGCTTTTTTCACTTAGTATTCGTTTGCCGTTAAAAGTTCCCTTGTTGAGTATCATCACCAAAAAATTCATGTAATCATTTGGTGTGCTGTACGCGCCACCCGCCGGTAAGGCCACTTTGCTATCACCAAAGTTGGAGTTCTGCATATTCAGCGGTTTGGCGATGCGTTCAGCAAACAGCGTTTGAAAACTTTTTCCGCTAATCTTTTCCAATATCGCCCCGGCTATCTGTAGGCCTGTATTACTGTAATGAAATGTTTTACCGGGTTCGCCCTCCATTGGCATAGCAGCAATATCAGCTATAGCCTCGTCCATACTGCCAATATTACGCATCTCTTTCAGGCTTTCTTTTAATTCGGGCGATTTAATGCCGGTTTCATGTGACAGGCATTCACCAATAGTTATATTGCCCTTGCCGCTTTTTGAAAGCGCCGGCAAATATTTACCCACTGTATCGGTAAGTTTAAGTTTGCCTTCATCAACAAAGGTCATTACCAACGCGGCACTGTACCATTTGCTGCAGCTTGCTACGGGTATGCGGGTGGTAGGGGTAAAGTCAGAAAAGTCAGCAGTTTTATTTTGTCTGCGGGCAATAAACCTGCCGGCCATTTTTTGCCGGGCAGTCATTTTATTTTCGGCATGTGAATATATAATGTGCCCGTCTTTATAAACCATTAATATAGCCCGGCCGCCCATTTGTTCAGCGTTGTCGGCCACCCAGGCATCTAATTTTTTAAAATCATTTTGAGCATCGGCGTTTAAAAAGCATAGTGTAAGAGTGACGGCAAGTAAAATATTTCGCATAACTATTTAATATACAGATAAGATGATAAACCTGGGTAAAGGTTTAAAGCAAATAAAAATTAATTGAATCCGGTCAATGTTATATTGTAACAACCTTAGTCATATTAAACCTTTTTATAGTTTTCATGTTCTACTTTTTAAACATACAGTAATGAAAACAATAATTAAGAGTATAATAATAGTTGCCGGCCTGGCTGTTGCAGCACCGTCGGCCAAAGCGCAGGTGAGTGTTGGCATAGGTATAACAGCCCGGATAGCTCCGCCTGAAATACCTGTATATGAACAACCTCTTTGTCCTGTAGATGGTTATATCTGGACGCCCGGTTATTGGGCTTATGGTCCGGAAGGCTATTATTGGGTGCCCGGTGTTTGGGTAGCACCACCTTCATACGGTTTATTATGGACACCTGCCTGGTGGGGTTATGATAATGGCATCTATGCTTTTCACCGTGGTTATTGGGGCCATAGGGTAGGATGGTATGGTGGTATTAATTACGGATGTGGATATTATGGGTCAGGATACTACGGAGGTCGCTGGGCCGGCCGCAGGTTTGAGTATAATACCTCTGTTTCACGCATAGACCGTCGATTTGTACATAATACCTATGTAAACAATCGTTTTGTTCGTAATAGCAGCCGTGCGAGCTTCAATGGTCGAGGAGGTGTAATGTCAAGGCCTTCAAGAAACGAACAAATAGCATCGCGCGAAAGGCATATTAATCCAACTTCAAACCAAATCGCACATCAACGCAATGCGGGCCGCGACCGCAACCAGTTTGCTTCGGTAAACCACGGTCGTCCGTCAAATACAGCTATTAACAGGGTAAATAGTCGCAGGGTAACGCAGCAAAACCGTATTGCCCATGGCGCTGCTTCAGGCAGGTTGAATGCCCGCGAAACTCATAACCTGGAAAGGCGACAAGGTAATATTAACCGTACGGTGCGGAATGATCGTGCTGCAAACAATGGGCGACTCACTGCACAGGAACACAGAAATATTAATACCCGCCAAAACAGGGTAAGCCGTTCAATAAACGCTGATAAGCACAATGGTAACAATGCTTTTGCACGTCAACATTCGTCGCAGCAGAATTTTCAGCGTTCAGCAATGCGGCAACAGGCTAATGCACAGCGTTCTCAATCACGAATGGCTAATATGGACCGCGCACAAAACCATGCACGTATGAATGTACAACAACACCAGATGAACCGTGCTCCACAACAACATCAAATGATTAACCGCCCACAAGGTGGTGGTGGATTTCACGGAGGTGGCGGACAACATGGCGGCGGCGGAGGTTTTCATGGCGGTGGCGGCGGGGGCGGCCATCACAGATAATAATTTTAAGCCCGGGTTTTGCCGGGCTTTTTTAAAACCAATTATAATTATAACCAGCTATGAAGAATATAAAATTTATGTTAGTGATATTTTTAGCAACCGGTTTGTTTGTTGCATGCAACGGTAATCACCCTGCTAACCATAATAAAGATACCATGAATAAAAATCCATACAACACACCACCCGCGGTTCAGAAACCGGACAGCACTAATGGCGATACCGTAAAGGATACAACTAAAAAGTAGGGGACTATTTTTTTATAGTGATAAAAAATGTGGCCCCTTCACCTACAATTGATTTAACATATATAGAGCCTTGCAGGGCTTTCACTAATTCTTTTACTGTCGACAGCCCAATGCCCGATCCTTTGTTGTTATAACGGTCGGTGATTTTAAGTGTGAAATTATTAGTGAATATTTTTTCGTGATATTGTTCGGGTATGCCAATGCCATTATCCTCAACTTCAAAACGGTAATAATCCTCATCTTCAGCAAAGCGAATAGTGACGTTTCCTTTTTCTTTATCGTTATACCTTATAGCGTTGCTGATAAGGTTGATAAATATCTGTTCAAATGCTATAATAGGCAGAAACACACAGCAAACTTCTTTAGGGTAAGAAATTTCAAAATTGTCAGGAACAGTTATTAAACTGATCACCTTCTTTAGTAATTGTGTTACCTCGGTTTGCTGTTTCCGTGCTATTAATAATGAAGGTGTGCGTGAATATTCCAGCATTTCCTCTACAAGCGTCAACAGGTTTTTAGTGGCAGTTACATTAAGGTCGACCAACCGCAAACAGCCTTCGTCTTCTAATTTGTGAAGCCTTATCTTTAATGCCTGCGAGGTTAGTAAAACACTGCTTAGCGGGTTTTTTATATCATGTGCCGCCATTGAAGCAAACTTTTGAATAAAAACATTTGCATCCCTCAACTCCTGGTTGGCGTTTTCCAGCGTGGCAACTTTCCGTCGTAATTCTAACTTATCAACCACCTGTTTCGCCAGTATTTTTAATGAACTGGTTTGTTCATTAGTTAACACCTTTCTTTCATGATCTATTACACAAAGCGTACCCAGTGGGTAGCCATCCTCATTTACTAAAGGCACACCCGCATAGAAAACTATTTTGGTGTCGCCGGTAACTAAGGGGTTGTCGGCAAACCTAATATCCTGGGTTGCATCGCTTATTACCATAATATCATCAAACGATGCTATAGCGTGGGCGCAAAATGAATATTCTTTTGGGGTTTCTGTAGCATCAACTCCAATGTGCGATTTGAACCATTGACGTTCATTTTCAACAAGGCTTATCAGGGCTACCGGCGTTTCACAAATTGCAGAGGCCAGCATGGTCAGCTCGTCAAAGTCTTTCTCTTCCGCAGTATCTAAAATATTGTAAGAACGAAGCGCCTGTAATCTTTCATCTTCGTTATCGGGTATTGGAAATAGCGGCATTAAGTTTGGCCTTAATAAATAAGTTTTAAATGTACCAATTGCAGTTCATACAACATCATAACTAAAAATATGTTTACAATAAGCTGAATAAGTAACAATTTTGCTTCAATTAACTTAAAATACCTGCCTAACAATATTGTTACCTGTTGTGGCATATGTTTTTAGCAATTTTGCAAACAGTAATTACCCGCATACGTATATAGTGCAACACTATTACGGGTAGTGTAAGTTTATGAAATATTACTCAGCAAAAGGCTTAATTCTCTTTAATAAAGTTGCAAAAATGTTTTACGGCATTAATATTATCCGCATTTGTTTGTTGGTTATATTTTGCTGCTTTTCAATTTTTGTTAACGCACAAACTATAGATACCAATAAACTTATTCTGCCGGTAACCCGGGTTGGGAATGATACCACGCCGGCGCTTACCTTAAAGCAATGTATTGATTACGCCCTGGTGCACCAGCCGGCAATTAACCGTTCATTAATAAATGTTGATATAGCGCGGGCTACAAATTCTATTAACCTTTCAACCTTATTGCCACAGGTTAATGCCAATGGCGATGTTATCCATTACATACAACTGCCTAATAATAGTTCGAATGTGGTTAATACTTCAACTGGCAGTACTTCAGGTACAACATCCGGTACTTCAACAAGAAATACCAATACATTTATTCCACAACTAACTATCTCGCAGCAATTGTTTAACCCCAGCCTGTTATATGCTGCTAAAAGCGCGCCCTTATATATAAAGCAAGCACAACAGGTTACTGACAGCGCTAAAATATTCCTGGTTTCAACAGTCAGCAAATCATTTTACAATGTGCTGCTTACACTTGAGCAAATAAACGTGCTTAAGGAAGATACTACCCGGCTTGGAAAAAACCTGCGTGATGCTTATCACCAATACAAAGGTGGTATTGTTGACGAGACAGATTATGAAGAAGCAGCCATATCGCTGAATAATTCAAAAGCCAGTTTAAAACAGGCCACTGAAAATGTGGTGCCGCAATATTCCATCTTAAAACAGTTGATGGGCTATCCGCCCGAAAGACAATTTAATGTAAGTTTTGATACCACTCAAATGATGCGTGAGATAAACATTGATACAGCGCAGCAATTGCAGTATGAAAAACGCATAGAGTTTCAACAGCTAAATACGCAAAAGGCCCTGCAGGGAAAATTAGTAAATTATTATCGTACCTCATTTTTGCCAACGGTTTCTGCTTTTTATAATTACAACCTTGAATTTGAGAATAACCGGCTTTCGCATTTGTTTGATAACTCATATCCAAACTCATTGGTGGGGCTATCATTAAACGTGCCGATATTCACCGGGTTTTACAGGCTGAATAATCTTAAAAGGGCAAAGCTGCAGCAAAAATTATTGGATTGGGACGAAACAGACCTGAGATCACAAATTTATACTGAATACACTACTGCACTGGCTAATTACAAGGGCAATATGTATAATTTGCAACTGCTGCAAAAAAATGTGGCGATGGCAAAACGGACCTATTTTGTTGTAACCCTACAATATAAGCAAGGTATTGTGGCATACCTTAATGTTATTACTGCCGAATCAAATTTAATATCATCAGAAATAAGCTACATAAATGCTTTATTCCAGGTATTGTCAAACAAGATCGACCTTCAAAAAGCTATGGGCAATATCACCTATTAATTATTATCCTGAATGAACAGAATATTATTAAATACCGTTTTTGTTGGCTGCCTGATAATGGCCTCTTGCGGAAAAAAGCAACCCCCGGTAAGTCCGGAAGTGCCGGTAAACTTATTGAGTGTTAAAGCAAAACGCGTTTTATACTTTGACAAATACCCGGCTACTACTAATGCATTAAGCCAGGTAAGCCTGCTGCCGCAAGTGCAAGGCGCTGTTACAGGCATATTTTTTACAGAAGGCAGCCATGTAAAAAAAGGCCAGAAATTGTATGAAATAGACAGGCGCATTTACCAGGATAGTTATAACGCGGCTGTAGCCAATTTACAGGTTACACAAGGTACATTAAAACAATCACAGCAGGATGCTGACCGTTATACGTATTTAAATAAATACAATGCAGTTGCTAAACAGTTATATGACCATGCTATGGTTACGCTTGAAAATTCGCAGGCTGCTGTAAAATCATCTGCACAAGCAGTAAAAAGTGCCAAAACCAACTTGGGCTACACCGAGATTTATGCGCCTTTTGACGGTACAATAGGTTTTAGCCAGGTGAAACTGGGCAATGTTGTTACGCCGGGTTCAACTGTATTGAACACTATATCAACTGATAACCCTATGGCGGTTGATTTTATTATCAACGAAAAGCAACTGCCTGCATTTGAAAAAATTCAGCATAATAAAAAACCTGTAGATTCTTTATTTACCATCTTACTGCCTGATAATTCAATATATCCTGCAACAGGTAAAATTTCGGTGATCGATCGAGCGGTTGACCCGCAAACAGGATCGATTAAAGTGCGTTTAGTTTTCCCAAACCCTAAAGGATTTTTGCGCGTGGGCATGAGTTGTATTTTACGTGTGCATAACCAGGATGCCAAACCGCAATTGGTATTACCAAACAGGGCTGTAGTTGAGCAGATGGGCGAATACTTTGTGTACATGGCAAAGGATACAATGGTTAACAATCCAAAGGCCGGAGCTGATTCTGCAAAGAAAAGAAAATTGAGAATGATTAGCGTTCAGAAGAAAGTTCAGGTAGGCCAGACGATAGGGCCTAATATTATTATAAAAAGCGGCATTGAGCAAGGCGACCGTATTGTTGTTGATGGCATTCAAAGTCTGCACAATGGTTCGCAAATAACTACAGCTAATAAAGTGCCGCCGTCAGGTGGTGGCAGAGGTGGTAAATAACAGGTTTGAATTTTACCCCAATAGAAAATATAATATATGATTGCTAATACATTTATAAAAAGGCCGATTACTGCCATAGTTATATCTATTGTATTGGTAATTACCGGTGTAGTAAGTATTCTGGTGCTGCCGATTGACCAGTACCCCGACATTACCCCGCCTGTAGTACAGGTGAATGGTCAGTTTACCGGGGCCGATGCGCAAACCGTTGAACAAACCGTAGCCACACCGATAGAGGCGCAAGTTAATGGCACTCCCGGAATGGAATACATGCAAAGCAATAGTACCAACAACGGGCTGATGCAAATGAATGTGACCTTCCAGATCGGGACAAATATTGATGTGGCTGCACTGGATGTTCAAAACCGTGTAAGTATAGCTACGCCATTGTTGCCGGCTGTAGTAAGCCGGTTAGGTTTAACAGTACGTGCGGTAAACCCAAGCATGCTGATGATGGTGGCGATATATGCACCAAAGGGTACACATAACATTACTTTTCTTGACAATTATACCAACGTATTTATACAGGATGCTTTACTAAGGGTACCGGGGGTAGGCAGCATTAACCGCTTTACTGATGATTTCAGTATGCGGATATGGATGAACCCGGATAAAATGGCATCTTACAGTTTAACGCCGACCGATGTAATAAATGCCCTTAATGCCCAAAACGTGCAGGTAGCTGCAGGTACCGCAGGTGTCCCGCCGCAGGCGTCAACACAAACATATGAGCTGGGCATTTTGGTAAACGGTCGTTTGAGCAAAGTATCGGAATTTGAAAAGATCATTGTAAAAAGCAATCCCACAACCGGCGAGTTAGTTTACCTGAAAGATGTTGCAAGGGTTGAACTAGGGAAGTTCACTTTTTCAAGCAATTCATTCGTTGACGGCAAACGGGCTTCATACCTGCAAATTTACCAGGCCCCTGGCAGCAACGCTTTGCAAACTGCCAAAGGTGTTTACGATGAGCTGGCAAAGCTAAAGCAAACCTTTCCGTCTGATGTAGAATACAGCGTGCCATTTGAATCTGTTACCGTAGTTAAAGTTTCCATGAGCGATGTGGTATGGACGCTGTTAAAAACATTGGGACTGGTTGCGGTGGTAGTATTTGTGTTCCTTCAAAACTGGCGCTCAACACTTATACCTGTTTTGGCTATACCGGTGTCTATATTCGGTACATTCTGCTTTTTCATCCCGCTTGGCTTTACCATAAATACCTTAACTATGTTTGGTTTTGTATTGGCCATAGGTATTGTGGTGGATGACGCCATTATAGTGGTTGAGGCGGTACAGCATTATATTGACGAGCAGGGCATGTCAGCTAAAGAGGCTACCTACCAGGCCATGAAGGATATATCGGCCCCGGTTGTAGCCATTGCCCTGATATTGGCGGCAGTATTTGTTCCGGTTGGATTTATACCGGGTATAGTGGGCAGGTTATACCAGCAATTTGCTATCACCATTGCTATATCGGTAATTATATCAGCATTTATAGCTTTATCGCTAACGCCGGCATTATGTTCGTTATTATTAAAACCAACCGATGATACCAAACAAGCCAACTGGATGGAGCGGATGTTCCACAAGTTTAATGTTTGGTTTGATAAGATCACCGGGAAATATACTGAAGGCGTAAGAAAGAGTATTGAGAAATCTAAATATGTAGTTATCATACTGGTTTGTATCTGCGCAGGTGCTTATTTCTTATTCCAGGAAAAACCTACAGGCTTTATACCATCTGAAGATGATGGCAACTTATATGTTACCTACCAGCTACCACCGGCATCATCAACCGCTGCATCTGTTGATGTTATGCAAAGACTGATGAAGGTAGTGGCAAATACGCCTGGCGTGGCACATTACGCGGCCTTGTCAGGTCTGAACGTAGTAACCAATGCCAGTAACTCTAATAACGGCACTATTTATTGCCAATTAAGCCCATGGGATGAAAGGAGTAGTTCGAGCGAACAGGTTCCGGGAATCATCACTGAAATGCAAAAGCGCATATCTGATGCCGGTATAAAGAATGCCAATGTACAGGTGATACAACCTTCGCCTTTGCCGGGTGTGGGGTCAACCGTTGGTTTCAGCTTACAGATTGAACAACGGAGTACTGACGATAATTTGCAGGATTTTCAAAAAGTAGTAGATAATTTTATTGCCGAGGCCAACAAAAACCCGGCGATCAGTAAAGCATTTACTTATTATACCGCGCACACGCCTAACTATAGCCTTACTGTCGACAGGGAAAAATGCCAAAAGTTGGGCGTAAATGTGGGAGATGTTTTCACTACCATACAGGCTTACATGGGTAGTTTGTATATTAATGATTTCACTACTTACAACCGTACATTCCACGTAGTGGTACAGGCCGATACCGCTTATCGTACACTAGTATCAAACATTGATAAATACTATGTGCGCAATCAGGCCGGTACTATGGTTCCGCTAGGTACTTTAGTAAGTTACAAACCGGCTGATGCTGCGCCTCTAATATCGCACTTTAACATTTTTCGTACAGCCGAAGTTGACGGCGCATCAGCTAATGGTTACAGCAGTGCGCAGGCTATTTCAGCATTGCAGGATATTGCAGCGAAAACTTTACCGGAAGGCTATACCTATGAGTTTTCAGGATTGAGCTATGAAGAAATAAAGGCAGGTTCAACTACTATTTATATCTTCATGTTCTCTATCACATTCGTGTTCTTGTTCCTTGCGGCTTTATACGAAAGCTGGTCGGTGCCATTCTCTGTATTATTGGCTGTGCCGATAGGCGCGTTTGGCGCGATACTGGCGTTGTGGCTGATACCAAGCCTTACCGATAACGTTTACGCGCAAATAGGTTTGATAACGTTGATAGGACTCGCCGCTAAAAACGCGATATTGATTGTAGAGTTTGCTAAGGTGCGGGTTGACAGGGGTGAAGAACTCCTTAAATCAACGCTTGATGCAGTAAGTCTGCGTTTGCGGCCCATCATCATGACTTCACTGGCATTTATTTTAGGTGTATTGCCTTTAGTTTTCGCAACAGGCGCAGGCGCGGTTGCCCGGCGTACCATAGGCTATACAGTCCTCGGCGGTATGTTGGCAGCATCGACCATTGCCATATTTATAGTCCCGGTACTTTACGTATTGATCACAAAAGTATCGTACGGTAAAAAGAAATTAGATTATCTAAAAGCCCATCATGAGCAATTGATGGAAAAAGCGAAAAAGGTAGAAGCACAGAATATCGATCCTGAACTTGAATTCGAGATCAATAAATCGCGCGAGCTGAACAAACCCCGTGAGGCATGATAGCAAATACTTTTATTAAGCGGCCGGTAACTGCTATCGTTATATCACTAGTGCTGACGATTGCGGGACTCATCTGCCTTAATAATCTTGCTGTCGACCAATACCCCAATATATCACCGCCCAGCGTATCCGTATCCGGTTCTTATACCGGTGCCGACGCGCAAACTGTTGAGCAGACCGTTGCAACGCCTATAGAAGAACAAGTAAATGGTACACCCGGCATGGAGTTTATGCAGAGTACCAGCACCAACAGCGGTGGGGTAAACATACGGGTGACTTTTGATATTGGTACAAATGTTAAGGTTGCCGCGCTAAATGTGCAGAATAGGGTAGGTATCGCCGGCCCATCATTGCCTTCAGTTGTAAGTAGACTGGGTTTAAATGTTCGTGCCAGTAACCCTGACCAGCTCATGCTGATCGCAATATATGCTCCAAAGGGTTCACATAACATCACTTTCCTTGATAACTATACCAACACCTACATACAAGACGCCATCCTTCGTGTACCCGGCGTGGGTGATGTAAGCGCCCGTGCAGATCAGTTCAGCATGCGTATTTGGTTAAACCCGGATAAAATGGCGTCATATAGTTTGACACCAGCTGATATTACTGCGGCCTTAAACTCGCAAAATGTATACGTGGCAGCAGGTTCGGCAGGCTCGCCGCCGCAGGTCTCCTCACAGGCTTATGAAACCGGTATATTGGTAAACGGCATGCTTAATAAAGCATCGGATTATGAAAAGATAATTATAAAAACGATCCCCTCAACCGGGGGACTGGTTTACCTGAAAGATGTGGCGAGGGTTGAACTGGGTAAATTTACTTTTTCCAGTAATTCATTTGTTGACGGTAAAAGATGTTCTATCATACAGGTTTATCAATCGCCCGGGAGCAACGCGCTGCAAACTGCTGAGAATGTTTATAAGGAACTTGCGCTGCTGAAAAAGTCATTTCCTGCCGATGTAGATTATACTGTTCCATACGAATCTGTGACTATTATCAAGGTCTCGATGGAAGAGGTTTTAGGGACACTGCTAAAAGCCCTTGGGCTGGTAGCTATTGTGGTGTTCCTGTTTTTGCAAAATTGGCGTTCTACTATTATACCTATTGTCGCTATACCTGTATCTATCTTAGCTACTTTCTGCTTTTTCATTCCGCTTGGCTTTACTGTTAACACTCTAACCATGTTTGGTTTTGTGCTGGCCATAGGTATTGTGGTTGATGATGCCATTATTGTGGTGGAGGCTGTGCAGCATTATATTGATGAAAAGCACATGTCGCCTAAAGAAGCTACTTATCATGCCATGAAAGAAATATCGGCGCCGGTAATAGCCATTGCGCTTATCCTGGCATCTGTATTTGTACCGGTGGGTTTTATACCGGGCATTGTTGGCAGGTTATATCAGCAATTCGCCATCACTATAGCTATATCAGTTATACTGTCGGCATTTGTAGCGCTTTCTTTAACCCCCGCGCTTTGTACTTTATTGTTACGCCCATCGCATCATGAAAAGGCTAACTGGTTTGATAAGTTTTTCAACTGGTTCAATAACTGGTTCGATAAGATAACCTATCGTTATTCAAACGGAGTTAAACGCGGCATAAAACATTCCAGGTTTGTAGTAATCATATTGCTTTGCATATGTGTTGGCGCGTGGCTGTTATTTAAAAATAAACCATCAGGGTTTGTGCCGTCAGAAGATGGCGGGCGTTTGTTAATTACCTACCAGTTACCTGATGCTTCTTCAACAACTCAATCCGTACAAGTGATGGAAAAGTTGATGAAGATCATTAGCTCGACACCGGGCGTACTGCATTACACCGCATCATCAGGGTTTAACATATTAAATGGTGGCGCAACATCAAACAGCGGTTCTATGTTTTTGATGCTCAAACCCTGGGACGAACGTACCACGCCCGGTACTATGATGCCCGGAATAATGGATGTGATCAAAAAGAAAGTTGCAAAGGCAGGAATAAAAAATGCCAATGTTGTAGTTATTCAGCCACCGCCCATAAGGGGTATAGGTATTGCTGCCGGTTTTAGCATGCAAATTGAACAGGGAAGTTCTACAGATGATGTACATGCCTTTGAAAAAACAATTAAAAAGTTTGTAGCCGCTGCGCAAAAGGTGCCTGCTATATCCACAGCTTTTAGTTATTTTTCAGCACATACACCAAGTTATGAACTGACCGTCGATCGTGAAAAATGCGAGAAGCTGGGTGTAAATATTACCGATGTGTTTTCTACCATTCAATCTTATATGGGCAGCTCATTCGTAAATAATTTTACTTTATACAATCGTACCTATCACGTTGTTATGCAGGCTGATACATCTTACCGCGCATTGGTATCAGATATTAATAAATATTATGTTCGAAACCAGTCGGGAGAAATGATGCCGTTAAGTACAGTCGTAAGTTTTAAAGCCATAGTTGCTGCGCCGCTTATTACACATTTTAATATTTTCCGCTCAGCAGAAGTAAACGGGTCAATCCCGCCGGGTTACAGCAGCGGCGAATCAATTGAAGCGTTAAAAGAAGTGGCCAAAAAAGAATTACCCCGCGGTTATACTTATGAGTTTTCGGGTTTAAGCTACGAGGAAATAAAAGCCGGTTCACTTACCATTTACATTTTCATTTTCTCCATTGTATTTGTGTTTCTGTTCCTTGCTGCATTGTATGAAAGCTGGTCGGTGCCATTTTCTGTAATGCTGGCTGTACCTATCAGTGCTTTCGGTGCCATAGTTGCGCTTACCTGCCTGCCCAGCCTTACCAATAATGTTTACGCGCAAATAGGATTGATTACGTTGATTGGATTATCAGCAAAAAATGCCATACTGATTGTAGAGTTTGCCAAAATACGGGTAGACAGGGGTGAAGAGCTCATTAAATCAACAATAGAAGCCGTAAGCCTTCGCCTCCGCCCAATAATTATGACTTCATTGGCCTTTATACTTGGTGTATTGCCATTGGCATTGGCCACAGGTGCGGGAGCCGCTTCAAGAAATACAATTGGCTGGACCGTTTTAGGCGGGATGATCGCTTCATCAACTATTTCCATCTTTATCGTACCTGTACTATTTGTTTTATTTACCCGGTTCTCCTATGGGAAAAAACAACTGGCCTGGCTGCAAGAGCACCACGAAGAGTTGATGGAAAAGGCACGCAAGGTTGAAGAATCAAATATTGATCCTGAACTGGAATATGATATTGCCGAAGCCCACGCTGAAAACAAAGAAGACAGGAAAAAACACGGGCATTAAAATTCTTTGGCAATTAGCGTTATTTAATTATTCTGCATAGCTTTAGGCATGGTTAATGAACAAAGCAAACCCGGGAAAACCTTTGCGGCAGTTATAACGCTACTTGGGGCGTTTGCTTTGGCAGCGCAATTCATAATCAGCATGCATTCGCGGCAAACATCTCTTATTGCAGCTATTATCCGCTACTTTGGTTTCTTTACAATTCTTACCAACATATTGGTAACTGCCTGTGCTGCTTTTTTATGGCTGGCACCACAAACAGCCTGGGGTAAGTTCTTTTCAAAACCTATGGTGCAAACGGCAACGGCAGTATACATACTTGTAGTCGGGCTTACTTATAACATAATACTGAGGGGCATCTGGCACCCCGAGGGGTTAGCAAGATTTGTGGATGAATCATTGCATGTAATTATGCCCTTATTATTCTTTTTATTCTGGCTTGTTTATTCACCCAAAAGTAATTTAAGCTACAAAGTTATTCCGTGGCTTATTTATCCCTTTTTGTATGGGCTTTACTGCATAATTCAGGGAAGCTTCAGCGGCTATTATCCGTACCCTTTTATGGATGCAGTAAAATTAGGGTACGCGGCTGTGGCAGTAAACCTTGGTGCACTACTGTTGGTTTTCCTGCTGCTATCATTATTATTGGTAGCTATCGGAAAGCGGATAGCTACCAAAAGTATAAAAGCTAAAAGTTAGCTTATTTATCTTCCTTTATACTTTTTAATCCCTTAGTCCAGCGGGTTAATTGGGTTAACATGGTTGTTGAGGATGCTATTAATTGCTCGTTAGGTGTAAATATACCATCATCGCCTATAAACTGATTCAATTGCGGAATGTTTACTGTTTCCGCGAGGCTTACAGTTCTTAAAGAAAGCAGATCGTTCTTTAAACTCATTACAGCCCTAACACCTGCAAATGCCCCGACCGAATAACTCACTATACCAGCCGGTTTATACGCCCATTCATGTACCAAATATTCTATTGCATTTTTTAATGATGCGGGGTAACTATAATCATACTCAGCAGTAACGAAAATAAACGCGTCGGCTTCTTCAATTTTGGCGCTCCACTTTTTGGTATGCTCATGCTCATATTGTTTCATCACGGGATGTACGGCCTCATTCATCAGGGGTAAGTTGATTTCACCTAGATCCAAAACTTCAACTTCGAAGCCACCATGGTTTTTGGCAACCCCAGCGATCCAGTTGGCGATGGTCGGCCCTTTTCTGCCCGGGCGTACTGTTGATGATATTATTTTTAATTTATACATGTTTAATATTTTTATCCCTGGCACAAAGGTAAGCACAAGGTAAATGTTTAAACATTTATTTATCAAACATGACACGTATCAAACATTTTAAGAGGTAGCAATTGAATAAGCGCATATCTGCGTCATATTTTTTAATGAATATTGTTTAGATGAAAATAAGCCTATAAATTTATAAGATCTATGAATGCAGGGACACAACATATTATAACACAACCAACTTACAAGGCTGCTGCCATGGTATCAAGGGCCATTGAAGCACATTTTGCCAAACAGCTATCGGCAGCCTTTGAACGCGGCGAAAAAAACCTGGCGCCGGAGCCCGACAGGCAAGCTATTGAAGCGGTAATAGACACAGCCTTTTGGGCAAGCCTGCGAAAGGAGGAAGGCCGTTCGCCCAAAATATCACTTGCTTTTTTACCACCTGATAAAGCTGCTCAGCCCTTATTATTTGAACACCGTTTGGCATTAACACCCGA
>Ga0206923_1101_pt1 | contig 18361 bp, 12 predicted proteins | sample Alteio_BWOrgHeat_64_FD_152961 | JGI IMG/M metagenome (GOLD analysis project Ga0206923, IMG submission 152961) | Enriched cells from forest soil in Barre Woods Harvard Forest LTER site, Petersham, Massachusetts, United States -... | ecosystem: Environmental > Terrestrial > Soil > Temperate forest >...
GACGGGTGTGCTCTACGTGTGGCATGCCGGCGGACGCGTCGACCGATTGGCGAATTGGGACAATGAATCGATTCTGGACATCAAGGTCGATGGCGATGGCGCGGTGTTGGCGGGCATGTCGGGGAAGGGCCGGGTGTACCGCGTGCACGACAGCCAGAATTGGGATTTGCTCTTTGATTTTGACGAACAGCAGGCACTCACGCTTGCGCTACGTGACGGCAAACTTGCCTTCGTCGGCACCGGCAACATCGGCGACGGGTACGCCATCGACGCGCAGAGGGCGAGCGACGGCGAATTGACCAGTGAACTGCGCGACTGCCGGTTTTTCACGACCTGGGGCAATCTCTTATGGATGGGAAGCGGAGCCATCTCGGTCGTCACGCGCACCGGCAACACCGCGTTGCCCGATTCGACGTGGTCAGAGTGGTCGGAGCCGTTGAAGACTTCGCCCGCCAAGGTGAGCAGCCCGCGTGGGCGGTTTATCCAGGTGCGCGCCCATCTCGCCGCCGCATCCGATCCCGTACTGCAATCATTAAGCCTGTACTACCAAATGCAGAACCAGAAGCCGGAAGTTTCCTCGATTGATGTCGATGCCAAGCCGAAGCAGTCGTCCGAGAAGTCGAAGAGTGGATCGTCAAGCGATTCGAAGTCGGACGATGGAGACGCCGAGTCCGCCATCAGCGCGGCCTTCCCGCACGCGGACTCCACTCCCAAGTCGGAGGAAGCACGTCCAAAAACAGCGACGCCGATCAAGGAAATCCACTGGCACGCCAGCGACAAGGACGGCGACACGCTCGTGTATCGACTCTATTACCAGGCGGACGGCGACGATGCGTGGGTGCCGGCATTCCTGGACAAACCGCTGCACAAGACCGAATACTCATGGGACACGGAATCGATTCCCGACGGGTGGTACCGCATCAAGGTTGTCGCCAGCGACGAAGAGTCCAATCCCGCGGGCGAAGCACTCACTGACGAAAAGGTCAGCGATCTCGTCAAGGTGGACAACACGCGTCCGCAAGTGCTGCAACTCGCGTACGATGTGGCGAGTGGAATCCTCAAGGGCGTTGCCCACGACAACCTAAGCCTGATTCGTTACCTTGAATACTCGGTCGATGGCGGTGAATGGAAATTCTTCGCGCCGAAGGACGGTGTGTTCGATGACCGCGAAGAGGCCTTTGAAGTGAAAATCGGCCCGCTCTCGTCCGGTCCGCATTACATCGCCGTCCGCGCGACCGATGAGGAAGGGAATGTCGGGGTGGAGAAGGTATCGGTGCGTGGAAAGTGATGCATCACGAATTTCACGACGGCAAAGCGGTGACGAGTCACCGCAGTCCAAAAACTCATGATTCGGCTCGAAAACATCAGTGTTGAGTATCGACTCAAGAGTGAGCGCGTACAGGCGCTGCGCAACGTCACGCTGCGCCTGCGCGAGGGTAGTTTCGAGGCCATCATGGGGCCGAGCGGGTCGGGCAAAACGACGTTGATCCAACTGATTGCAGGGCTGCTCACGCCGACGGCGGGCGAAGTGATCGTGTCTGGCGAGAATCTCAGCCTGTTGGATGATGAGAAGATTTCGGTGTTTCGCAACCGCACCATCGGTTTCGTGTTTCAGTTCTTCAATCTGCCGAATTATTACACGGCACTGGACAACGCCGCGCTGCCGCTGGTGTTTGCGGGTGTGGACGAGAGCACGCGACGGACGCGTGCGCGCGCATTGCTGACAGAGTTCGGTTTGGGGGAGCGGCTCGACCACAAGCCGGACCAGCTTTCAGGCGGTGAAGCACAGCGCGTGGCCATCGCCCGTGCCCTGATCAACAATCCCAAAATCATTTTGGCGGATGAACCGACGGGCAATCTCGACCGCGACACGGGCTTGCACGTGATGGAATTGCTCCAGCGGATCAACCGCGAACGCGGTGTGACGGTGCTGATGGTGACGCACGACGAGAAAGCTGCTGCGTTTGCCCAGCGCACCATTCGGATTGAGAAGGGGGAATTGGCATGAATGCGGCAAACTCGAAACTCGAAATTCGAAATCCGAAACAATTTCGAAAACGGCAACGGGCAAGTCTCGAAGTGATTTGGGGCGAGATTTCTGGTTATTCGTGCTTTGGATTTGTTTCGGATTTCGGGATTCGAGATTCGGATTTTTCCTTATGATTCGACGGCGTGATTATTTGCGGTTGACGACGCAGAAACTGGGGCTGCGGAAAAGGCGCGCAGCGTTCGCGATTATTTCTGTGGCGCTGGGCGTGGTGGTGGTCGTCACGGCGAACTCGTTGATGGAAGGGATTCGTGATGTGGCGGTGAAGACGATTTGGACGGAAGAGATTGATCCGGACACGATTCGTGTGTACGCGGGGGAAAATCCATACGAATTCACGATCCCCAACGAAGAGCAGAAGGGACAGGCGAAGAACCGCGCGCAGTACTTGAGCGAGGCCGTGTTTGAGGAGATTCGTGGCTGGTCCGGGGTGGAGGCCGCCGAGCGGCCTGTCGCGGTGCAGCCCGTAAGCATCACCGGATTCGACAAGCGACCGCAGGGCGTTAGCGAGCTTCAGGGTGTGCCCGAAGCGATGTTGCTTCGCTACCTGACTGACCGCACGCTGGTGACCGGCGTCACCAATGCGATTCTCCTCATCGTCGGGGAACGCGAGGTGAAACTGCGGTTCGATGAGAAGAAGGGCAAATTATTGGAAGACCCGGCAGGAGAGAAAACATGGCTCGGACGTGACGTGACCATCGTTCTGGGTGACAATTACGCGCGGTTGTCACGGTTCAACTACGATTACAACAAGCGCGAATTCAAACCATTGACCGACGACGACATCACGGCGCAGCGTGACGCGATGGAACGCAACTTTCGCGTGCAGTACGACACCGCCATTTTCAATACCACGATCACGTTGAAGGGGCGCGTGGTCGGTTTCTGTCCCGGCAACAAGGTGTTGATGCCGCTTGAGTTCGCAGTAATGTGCGAGAAATGGATCGACCAGCGCAACCGGCTAGCGTCACGCAATCCGCCGCGGGCCACGGAGGAAGTGGTTTACGGTGAGCGCGGCCGGCGCACGCCGAAGCCGGGCGAGTATGTGGAAGGCGTGGTGCTGGTAAAACATGGAGCGGATGTTGAGGCGATAGCCAAGAAGATCGACGATATGGGATTTTCAGTCGCGACGCGGGCGCGTACATTCGAGAACCAGGCACGGGCGTTCGACAGCACCGTGCGCATCGTGAAAGAGATCGCGTTTGCCTTCGGCGGCTTGATCCTCGGATTGGCGTGCGGATTGGTGTGGAGCACCACGTCGAAAACCGTGTCCGACAGCCGCGCCGACATCGGGCTGTTCCGCTCGCTGGGCGCGACGAAGCGAGAGATTCGCCGTCTGTTCCTCGGGGAAGCGATGTTGCAAGGCGTGCTCGGAACGGTGTTTGGAATGCTGCTTGGTTGGGCGCTGGCAATCGGAATCAGCCATTGGGTTATCGGCTACGCCCGGCGTGAGATGTTCGATCCCGAAGAAGCGCTCCTTATTCCCGACTCGATCTTCGCGATCAATCTCAAGTTCTGTTTCCTGCTGATCCTCGGCGCCGCGCTGGTTTCATTGTTGGCCGGCTTGCTGCCCGCCAATCGGGCGGCGAATGTTGATCCGGTGAAGGCCCTGAAGAGGGAGTAGAAGGGGCTATGGTTGTGCATCGCAGACATTTCTGGGCACGGGCGCTGCGCGGGCTCGAATGGATCGCCGCTGCTGAAATCTCGGCTTTGCCCGGCGTCGAAGATATCGAACAGGGACACCGGAGTATTTTCTTTAGCTGCGAGAACGATTCCACGATTCGGAACCTCCGCTGCGTGGACGACGTTTACGAGTTATGGGCAAAATTGGAGGGGCTTGATCACACACGATTGTCACTCGACAAATTGCGCCAGATCGCAGTGGCCGTACACGTTCCGGAATTCACTCAACCCAATTCGAGCCGGTATCTAAAGGTCGCGGCCAGCTTTCTCGGCAAGCGCAATTATTCTCGATATGATCTGGAAGAAGCCCTCGGACGACCTCTCGCGGCGCGCCTAGGCCTGGAATTCGTTGACAGTCGAACTTCCGCGATGCCATCGACCCTTCGTATTCGACTGCATCTCGTCGGCCATCACGGGATTTTAGGGTCGAGCCTAGCAGAACTTCCGTTCCATCGACGAACATGGCGAATTCACACGATGCCGGGGCTACTTCATCCGCCTCTTGCTTCGGCCATGGCGCTTCTCGCAGACCTCCACCCCGGCCAAATCGTTTACGATCCGTTTGCGGGCACCGGCACGGTGCTGATCGAGGCGGGGTTGAGTTGCCAGGGCCTTTTGTTGTCCGGGACCGACGTGGATGCGGGGACGATTGCGATGGCAGACGACCATGCGAAACGCGTGGGAATTAACGTATCGTTCACCGTCGGCGATTCGGCGCAGCTCGACGCACCAAGTGTTCGTGCCGATCGGGTTTTGTCGAATCCCCCCTGGGGGAAAACCGTTTCTGCCCACGGCTTTGTGACGCCCGTTGAAGTAATAAAGGTGATGGTGCAGCACCTTTGTCTGAACGGACGATTGGTAGCCGTTGCCGACCAGGCTTTGGCTTTGGAAAGTTGTCTGAAAGACATAGGGTGGCCCGCCAGTCTCGTATTCCCGGTACGGGTGGCCGGGTGTCTTGTCGATATCGGGATAGCTGGTGACGGGCCGGTATTCCCAGAAAACGATCTGGGCCGAAGGCTGTCCACCGCGTGGGCCCAGAAAGTTGAGCAGTCTGATGGCACTGAATCGGACGCCGGTTGGACTGGAGCGACATCACACTAGACGCGGATGGGGAGCAGGACGAAGGGGAAGCCGGCGCGGTAGAAGCGTTTTTGGACGGCGAAGACGGTGTAGTTGTGGAGCCAGCGGGAGGCGGCGGTGTCTTTGGGGAACACGAGCTGGCCGCCGAAGAAGACGCAGTTGGGAAATTTCGTGACGATCTTCGGTGCGATGTGCGCGAGTTCTTCCACCACGTCGGTGCCGACCGAGTAGAAACATTCGGAGTAGTAACCATGCTCGCGCATGTAATCGACGTAGCGATGCACGTCTTCCAGCACGTGGCTGCGGAGGCGGACGATCTCATCGGAACCTTTAAAGTTGCCTGCATCCACGATCCCCACCTCCACGAACACGAAGTTCTTGAATACGCCACCGAAGACCCGCAACACGCCGTAGAGCGTGTGAAGGCCGAGGCCGTTGTAGCCACTGACAAGGATCACCGCGGTCTTAGCCTTGGGGTTGCAGTCGGGTTCGGGCTTTGCGTGCTCGGTTTCACCCATGCCGGTTTCAGTCGCGGCGATGTCCACGAGGTCATCGAGCCGGCGAAGCAAGCGGCCGGTGTAACGATAATGCCGGTGGATGAGCAGGGCCACACCAACCAGCGCGGCGGTCAACACGACCGTGATGGCGCCGCCTTCGCGGAATTTGATGATCGTCATCAGGGCGAGGATGGCCGTGCACAAGACGAGGCCCAGGCCGTTGACGAACAATTTCTTCCAGCGATGCGAGACGCCTTTCTCGGTGATCCACCAGTGGCGCACCATGCCGAGTTGCGAGAGGGTGAAGGTGATGAAGACGTTGATGCTGTACAACACGACGAGAAACTCGACCCGGCCCTGGGAGAGCAGCATCATCAAAAACGCGGCGATGCCCATGAGTAGGATGCCGTTCTGCGTGACGAGGCGGTCACTGAGCGTCGCGAATTTTGTCGGCATCCAACGGTCCAGCGCCATGTTGGAAAGCACGCGTGGACCATCCAGAAAACCTGCTTGCGCGGCGACAAACAGCAGCATCGCTTCGGAGACCAGTGTCACCAATACAAACCAGCGCGCGCCCGCGCCCCAATTGGCCGTCAAGGTCTCAAACAGCACGGCGTTGAGCGTCTTGCCTTCCTGGAATTTCACATGCAGAAGTAGATAGGCGAACATCAACCCCGTGGCCGTGAACGCCAGCGAGATGGCCATATACTGCATCGTGCGTTTCCCCGTCTGCACTTTGGGTTCACGCAGGATGGGCAGGCCGTTGCTGACGGCTTCGATTCCTGTGTACGTGCCCGCGCCCATGCTGTACGCGCGCAACATGAGCAGCGTCATGCCGAGCAGGCCCAGCTCCGTGTGAGCCTGCCGCACGTTGTTGGCAGTCTCGGCGAACACCTGGCCGAAATCACCCGCATGGACGACCAGCACGTACAGGATGACGAAGACGTGCGTCACGACAAAGACCATGAAGATGGGGACCAGAGTCACCACCGATTCCTTGACGCCGCGGAGGTTCAGCAATGTCAGAACCAACACCCCCACGATCGCGACAGTCAGTTTGTATGAGAGCCAACCGTTTGGCAGAAAGCTGAACAGAGCGTCGGCACCGCTGGCGATCGAAATCGTGATTGTCAGCACGTAGTCGATGAGCAACGCGCAGCCGGAAATCATGCCGACAGTGGGCGAGAGCAGTTTGCTCGCGACGAGATAGCCGCCGCCGCCTGTCGGGAACAATTCGATGATCTGCGAATAACTCGTGCTGATGATGAACACAGTGAGCGCGGAGGCCAGTCCAACGAAAATGCCCAAATAGGGATGTGCTCCCAGCGCGAGAAACGCCTCTTGTGGGCCGTAACAAGATGATGACAAGCCATCCGCACCCAGCCCCACCCACGCGAGGAACGCAATCAGCGACAGTTTGTGAAAGACGGAACGATCATGCGGGCTGAGGGCGCGGCCAAGAACGAGTGTCTTGAACCGCTCCGGCAAGGTCGCTTCTGGTGAAACAGGATCTGGCTTATCATCCATGTACCGAACTCCGCGACCTGCTGGCAGAAACTCTCATTGAAAGGCGAGGCTAACAAGTCTGCACTGAAACGCAAGTGTCACTTGTAGCCGATTCATCCGGGATCATGCGGGCACGGGTGATGGCGGTGGGGGCGAGATTTTCTGGTTGCGAAACAGGCGGATCGGCAGGATGACAATCGGTACGCCCGCAAAACGCAGCCGCCGCTGAATGGCGAATGCGGTCTCGTTGTGCAGGATGCGGTCGTACCATTTTGGCTCATCGAAGACCACTTCGCCGGCGAAGAAGACCGCGCGCGGATACTTCTTGGCCAATTCAACACAGGCTTCGGAGGCTTCCTTCACGACGTCGGTCCCGATGCGACAACTGGACTGGGCTGGGATGCCGAGACGGCCGGCGGTTTCCACGTACCGATCCAGTGATGTGCGGGTTCGCTGCTCCAGTTCGTCGGCGTGGCTGCCCTCCTTGAAGAAGTCGGAATTCGGCACACCCACGGAGAGGAAGATCACGTTCGTGAACGATTGCGGGAAGATGCGAAATACGTGGAGCATGCAATGGACGCCGAGTTTTGCAAAGCCGCCGACAAGGATGACAGCGGTCGGTTTCTTCGGGTCGAATGCGGGGGCCACTTTGGTGGGGTCGGCTGGAAGATCGTCGAGGGCGGACTCCACCTGGCGCAGCCGTTGTGTAAAGCGGCGGTAATGATAGCGAATGGCAAAGCATCCACCGATGCACAGGCAGGTGATCACCAGCGTAATCCAGCCGCCCTCCCGGAGTTTCATCGCCAACATCACGCTCAAGATCGAGAGACAGAGCACCAAGCCGATGGCGTGCACGCTCAGGTGCTGCATCCATTTTTTGTCCGTCTTCCGGAGCCGCACCCAGAAGCGCACCATGCCGAATTCGGAAAGAGAAAACGTGGCGAAGACGTTAATGCTGTACATGACCACCAGAATACGAATGTCCCCGCGCGTGTACGCCAGCGCCATGGCGGCCGCCACACCCATCAACATCACACCATTCTGGCTGGTCAACCGATCCGACAGCGCGGCGAACCGTCGCGGCAGCCAGGAATCGATCGCCATGTTGGCCATCACGCGCGGCCCGTCAATGAATCCTGTTTGCGCTGCCACCAGCAGGAGCACGGCTTCCGAGATGATCGTGATGGCAACAAACCACAGGCCGACCGGGATGGCGCCGATCTTGAATGCGCCGGCGAATCGGTCGGCGAGCACGGCGTTGAGCGTTTTGCCTTCGACCGGCGATACGCGAAACAACATGTAGCAGAACAGCAACCCGGCGGCAGTCGCCGCGAGGGAGATGGCCATGTACCGCATGGTTCGTTTGCCGGTCTCCACCTTCGGCTCACGCATGATCGCCAATCCGTTCGAGACGGCTTCGATACCGGTGTAGGTCCCGCCACCGATGGAATACGCGCGGAGAAACAGGACGAACATCCCCCACATTCCCAACTGGCTCAGGCCTTGGCCAAAGCCGGTGCTCACGTCGTGCGCCACGGCCGGGAAGGCGCTGGCGTGCAGGAGCAGGCCGCCGAAGATCAAGATGATATGGGTCGCCACGAACGTCAGGAAAATTGGGACGAGTATGGAAACCGATTCCTTTACGCCCCGCATATTCATAAGCACCAGGAGCAGGATCGCCGCGTATTCCACCGGTAGCTTGAAGTGTGTGAAAGAGAGAGGCAGTAGGCTAAACAACGCGTCCGCGCCACCGGCGATGGAGACGGTGATCGTGAGCACATAGTCCACGAGCAGCGCGCACCCCGAGATCACACCGGCCGACTTACCGAGCAGTTCCGTGGCAACGACATAACCACCGCCGCCGCCGGGAAAGTGCTCGATGATGCGGCTATACGCGTATGAAATGATGAAGACCGTGGCCGCTGTCGCCAACCCGAGCAGCACGGTCAGGTACAGGTTACTACCCAACGCGCGAAAGGCCTCCTCGGGGCCGTAGGCTGAGGATGACAGCCCGTCGGCGCCCAAGCCCACCCAGGCGAGGAAGGCAATCAACGATATCTTATGGCCGAGCGACGGATCGTGAAGGTTGCGTGGCGCGCCAAACACTACTCGCTTCAACTGCGACCGCATCAGGCGGGGCAGCCTCGGCTCAGGGACCGAGTTATCCATAGTGTAATTCACGTCTCCTCTCAATTGGCCTGCGGGGTTAGCTGACGGGCTCAGGCTGAGAAGAACAGGCTCGCCTGTCCCGACATGCGTCGGGATTCGCCCCGAACGGCTCGGGTCCCCCGTTCCGCGCGACGGCACGGATTCGGTAACAAGTGTGGCAGCATAGCACACCGCTCCCCTGAGTCAATCAAAGCAAGTAATTGGACATTAGTTGGTTATGCCATACAGAACTTCGCCCCGAACCCACTTACGCGGGACGGGGCGAAGCCTGCTTGGAGTTGCGGTTTCTGCTTACACAGCCGCCTCAGCGGTCTCGCCGGTGCGGATGCGGACAGCTTCTTCGACATGCAACACGAAAATCTTGCCGTCACCGATCTTGCCTGTGCGGGCGGCTTCAATGATGGCCTCCACGGCGTTATCAACCTTGTCCTCGCACAGTACGACTTCGATCTTGATCTTAGGCAGAAAGTCCACCGAGTACTCGCTTCCGCGGTAAACTTCCGTTTGGCCCTTCTGACGGCCGAAGCCTTTGACTTCGGTCACTGTCATGCCCAGGATCCCGAAGTCCGCGAGCGCTTCTTTGACTTCCGAGAGCTTGAACGGTTTGATAACCGCCTCAATTTTTTTCATACGTGCACCCCTGGTAGAAGTTGGTTGAGCGGAGCGGCCCCGGCAGGACACCGCGGAGCGTCCCTGCCGGGACCACCATGCCGTACGAGCTTCGAAGCATCGCTCCTCAACTGCATACCTATTCCCGATTTACTGCGTTCGCATCAGTACAGGTACGCCACGCCCACGCCAAGCGTGAACTGATCGCGGATGCCGTTAAAGGCTTCCTTGTCCGAATGATCCCAGCGGACTTCGGGACGCACCTGGAGATTGTCCACAGGCTTGTAGTTCAGCGTCAGTGTCGAGCTGTAGACTTCCGGAGTAATGCCCACGGGCAAGCCGTATGTGGCACCGGTTCGGCTGCCGTTTCTATCCTTCAGGTAGTCCTGACGGAAGGCCAGTTCGATCTTGTCTGTGAAGTCGTAGATCAACCACAGACCGGCCGCATACCATTCCGCGTTGGCCTGGGTGGCGCCATCGGAAAGAAAGGCATTGTCCTCGTGACCGTAGTCGAGTTGGAAGTCGGCGGCGAACTTATCTGTGATCTTGGTGGTAGCAACCAACTCAGCGCCCTCACGCCAATTCCCCGATCGGGCGAGCGCAGGGCCCCCCAAGGTGGTAGACGTTTGTTCGGGACCGCCGTAACCAAGCAGTGCGACGGTCGTGTTGGAGTTCACTGCATAACCGATGCGGCCCATGTACGACAGAGCCGTGTTGTTGTCGGGCAGCACATCCCAGCCATTGAAGACGACAAACTCGGTGTCGATCTTGTCATTCCACTGGTACATCAATTGAACTCCGGTTTGTGTGAAGTTCTCAACGAACAGGAATTGGTTACCTTCCGACCAGTTCGGATTGGATACTTCCTCAATGACTTCCACGCCCATGAGAGTCACCGTCTTGCCGAATATGACCTTCAAGCCGCTGCCGACGGGCACGTTGACATCAACGAATGCCTGCTCCAGATCTCCATCCGTCCCTAGGTTAAACGTACCGCCGTGGGGACTGGCGGAATGGATCACAGCCGCATCCTCACCGAAGATCAGGTCCGCGCGGTAACCAGCGGCCCAATTGGTCGGGTTGTTGGAGATGGGTTTTTCCAACGCCAACTTGAACTTGTTAAGCGCGAACTGGTTGGCATGCGTGTCAAACGTTCGACCGACGACTGTTCTCGAACCGTGCGTCGAATCGAAGTCGTACAGGTAGGAAGCGGACACGAATCCGCTGATCTCAGTCTGGCCGAGGAAGTCCAGCGACTTCTGCGGAATGTCCGATTTGGCGATGGCGACGTTTCCGGTGCCGCCTTCCAATGCGGCGACCCGCTTCTCCAGATCGTCACTGCGCTTCTTCTGTTCGTCGTACATGGTCTTGTAGTCTGTCCCCTCGTCCGCACGGACGATCGGAACGCCTCTCATGATCAACACCACCGCCGCCGTACCTATCCACACGGCTTTCAATCTTGTAATCCTCACCGTCTTGTCCTCCGTTTACTTGGGTTGTATGTTTTTCTCGTACAACTTCGCGTGCTATGCCAGGATCGCTTCGCCACGCGATGCGCTTATAGCAATCCTGTAACGCGAGCGCAATCCACTTCCTGACAACCCGGATTCGCCCATAAGAATCTCGCGTCCGTGTAACCTCTTCGAAACTGCCTCACATCGTTCCGTTCCCAACACCACAGTCGTTGGTGCGCCCAGCGTGGAAATCTCGTTCACACGAATCGGCACACACAGCACCACCGCTAGAAAACACGCCTCGCATGTCCGGATGTGTTTGCAGGCGCTATGCCACGCAAAGATGATGAAAGCACAAGATGCTTGTCTGGAATATGTTGCGACTATTGGATGGCCTGGATGTTGTCCATCATTTGGCGCTTTGTTGACCAGCGTGGTCAAATCAAAACAGGCTCGGTGGCTTCGGCGAGGCATGCGGGGATCAATGCTGAGGTTTGGGGGAGTGGAAGATCAGCAAGAGAACGAAGAAAAGGATTACGAGGAATGGAATGAGGAGCGTCAGGATCGTGCTTCGATATCTTCCCCAGCCTTGGGTCCACGGCGTCGGCGGTTGCACTCGATCCGCGCGACCGGTGACGCTCACGTCACCAGGCTCATCGATCTCGGCCTTCATCTCGGCGGCGGACTGGTAGCGGTTGGCGGGATCACGCTCCATGGCGTGGAGAATGATCTCTTCCACTTGTGGGGAGAGTTCTGGATTCAATTGCCGCGGCGCGATCGGATCGCCGACGAGGCGGGCGTTCATGATGACAAGGGGGTTTTCGCCTTCAAACGGTGGACGGCCGGTCAGCATCTCGTAGAGAATAGCGCCCAGGCTGTAAATATCGGTGCGCGCGTCGCCACGTTTGCCTTTGACCTGTTCGGGAGCCATGTAATCGGGAGTACCCAGGGCGGCCGTGAACCCCGTGTAGGTAATCCGCCGTCCTTCTCCACCGCGGGCGATACCGAAATCCATGAGCCGAATCGAGCCGTCGTAACACATCATGATGTTTTGCGGCTTCAAGTCGCGATGGGTGACGCCTTGCTCGTGCAAATAGGCGAGCGCGTCGCAGATACGGCTCGCGATTTTCAGGGCATCCGCCGTGGGTAACGGGCGGACACTGTTGAGCAGGTGTGCCAGTGTATACCCGCGCAAATACTCGGTGACGATGTACGGGCGCGACTTCTTCTCCACCGGGATGAACTTGAGAATATTGGGATGGTGGAGCTTGAGGCCGATCTCTTGCTCGCGCTGGAAGCGGGCGAAAAACCCGGGGTCGCTCTCGAACTGCATGAACGGGACCTTCACGGCCACCATCTGTTTGGTCACCCGATCAGTGGCTCGATAGATGGTGGCCATCCCGCTGCGGCTGACCATCTCGTGGATGAAGAACCGCTCGTCCAAAAGCTGGCCCGCTTCGACTTCCCCGGTGACGGCTGGCTCGGCGGGCTTGTGATAGGTTGGGACGCCGCGGTTGTAACTGACCGCCTCAACCTCGTCGATTTGAATCACCTGGACGGAGACGTTGTCTTCGGTGCCACGCTGCTCGGCCAGGGCAACAAGTTGACGGCAAGCCGGGGCGGGAGCGTATCGCCCGACGATGTCGCAAATTTCCCCGTCCACGACGCATGAGTGCAGGCCATCCGAACACAGGACGATACGGTCGCCTTTTTGGACGGCGACATCCTCGACATCCACCCGAATTACCGGTTCTTGACCGACGCAGCGCGTGAGAATCGACCGGTTCTCGCTGCGCCGGGCTTCTTCCTCGCTGATCAAGCCGAACTTGCGCTGCATGGCAACGTAGGAATGATCGGTCGATATTTGCCTGATCTCACCGCGCCGCACGAGATAGACGCGCGAATCGCCGACGTTTCCGACGATGACGTGATCGTTGCGAAGGATGACGACCGCCAGTGTGGTGGCCATGCGCTTGGCGCCATGGTTTTCCATGCCTTTGTCGTACACGGCGAGATTGGCGGTGTTGAAAATCTGCGTCAGTAACTGCGGCGGAGTCGTGTCCCCCGCCGCTTCGCGGAACACCCTGAGCGCCTCCTCGACGGCCAAGCGGCTGGCGACCTCACCGTGCCCCTGACCGCCCACGCCGTCGGCCAATGCGGCAATGGCCCCGCGATTGCGCTTTTCCTCCAGCGACTCCGGTTGCCAGAAGCCCACATAGTCCTCGTTTTGAGTACGTACGGTGCCGGCGGAAGAAAGTTCTCCGTAGATAATTTCCATGCTATCGAGGCGTTGACGCTACCTATGTGGCGCTCCCGTTGCAAGCCGGATGAAGAATGCGGAGGTCCTCGACGAAGAAGCGGCAGGCGGCGGCAGCCGGTCAGCGATTTTCTTTCTTGGAACTGGTATAATTCTCGAATCTAAGACGCCAAGGCGCGTCGGGCCATCAGGGATGTTTGCCACTGGCCGCGAGGGGGCCGTTGGGACGAAGCTGGGCCAAGTTGGCAAGGCGTTCACCTGACGCATCTAACGACAGCCGAGTTGCTCTCCGCTGCCCCGTGGCTCCAGAAAACCCAGTAGGACAGTGAGTACGCTGTCAATGGGCACGCCCTTTGCTCCCCTGATGTAACGCAGAATGTTACGAACTATTTGGGGAGCGCTAGGATGAGCAGATTACACAAAACACAGTCGGGGCAGTCACTGGTCGAGTTTGCGTTAACGTTACCCCTGTTGGCATTGCTGCTCTTCGGCATCATCCAATACGGGCTGATTTTTGCGGCTGTCATTACGGTGCGCACCGCTTCGGCGGTTGGGGCGCGATATGCCGTCGTGGGGACCCCGACAACTAACAGCGTGGTAGCGGTTGCCACAGGGGCAGTGGCGCCGTTGTTGGTCGCGAACAATGCGACGGCAACAGTCAATATGAATGCGACCGTAGGCGGGACGACCGGAGCGAAGAGCGTAACGGTCAGTTACAACCTGCCCTTGATCATTCCGTTCGTTGTTCCGGGCAAGACCGCCGGAAGCACGCTTGCGCTCTCGGCAACCACTGTGATGCGGTAGACCCACGACAAAAGAGGGGCTTATGAACGAGCGACCGCGAAGAAGTCAGCACCTCGATGTGAGAGATCAGGCAGGCTCAACGCTTGTGCTGGTCGTCAGTTTCGTGATGGTCCTGTTTGGGTTCGCCGCGCTGGCGATCGACATTGCGCGTGTGTACAAGGAACGAGAGCACGAGCAGTTTGGCACGGACGCGGCCGCGTATGCAGGCGTGACCTTACTCACGAATGCGTCGTCGGGCACTGCCAAGGCGGCAGCGATCCAGGAAGCTACTGACGTAGCCGGCGCGAACGGTGTTACGGCGTCTGAGATTACAAGCGGAGGATCAGTTCAAGTTGGCCAATGGACCAACTCGACGTTCACGGCGGACGCCACCCCGTATAATGCCGTGCGCGTGGCTGCGAAGCGGACGGTTGGCATGACGTTTGCCAAAGTCGTCGGCCAGACTTCCATGAGTCCCGGGGCCCACTCCATCGCAGATTTGGAAGGGCTGGGCAGCGTGGACGGTGGGCTTTTGATTCCATTTGGCGTAACCACAAACCAGATTGCGGGAAAGCAGTACGGCGACATCGTGGATACTGGCAGAGGCACACCCGGCAACTGGCAAAAGATCGATTTATGTGGAGTCAACATGTCAGACCCCAACAACTTTGTGCCTGCTATGGTCAACGGCGTCCTTTGTCAGGGATCTGTTGGTGACACGCCTAATTCCGGTCCAGGCAATGCCGGTGTGAATAGCGGATTTGATGCTCGATTGCAGTCGAATCCCATCGTACTGATGCCTGTTGTCGACGCGTTCGGGAATGGAATCGGACCCGTAGATATAGTGGGTTTTATGGTGGGGCAGCTTATCAGCGCGGGCGGGAATGGTTCAAGTTGGAGTGGGCAAATTCAGATTCTGAGCAAAGTCGTAAGCGGTCTGCCAGGGGGCCAAAAAACCCCGCCCTTCGCCTACGTACGCGTGCTCGTCCAGTGATTCTCGATTTTAGCGATGGTAACGGCGCGGGCCGTGTTCGCAAGTACCCCCCTAATAACGACCCGGGTCTCGGCATAAATCACTTCCTGCCTCACGATGACCGGTGCCGTCACCCGATTGTATCCCCACCAGCGTTCCGCTTTCCAGCGGATGAAAGCAAGAACGGCCGCCCCCCGTTAAGGAGGCGGCCGTCCCGGACTAATTCACTTGTGAATGAGCTACAGCGCCAGCGCCGTTACGGCAGGCTTGCTCGTGAGGATCGTTTCGCGACCCTTGGCCTTGCTGGATTTGGCGAAGTAGAACGCTCCGTAAATACCCCAGAGCGCGCAGACACCCAGCGCGATGTACGGTTCCTTCACGCTCATGCCCGCCACGGTGAACGGGCCGACGAGGTAGAACAACATACAAGCGAGGTTCGCCAGCAACCCGAAGATCGGGACAAACATGTGCTTGAACCCGTTGAATAGGTGATGCTCCTTGAAGGCCACCATCGCGATCACGCAGGTGATCATGTACAGCAGGAACGTGCCGAAGTTACTGATCAACGTGATGATGACCAGCGTGTTCGGTAGTTTGGTGTATGTCTCGGGTTTGAAGATCCCGAAGCTGTACCAGATGTTGTGATACTTCGGATCCAACGCCGACGGCGTCGTGCCGCCGAGGTACATCGCTACCGTGACAATACCCAAGACCGCCGACAGTGCTGCCAGTGCCCAGATCGCGCGGTACGGCGAGAGCGTCTTACCGTGCAACAATCCGAAATGAGACGGAACTTCTTCATCACGTCCCATCGCGTAGGTCACACGGGCCCCGGTGCTGAGACAGGACAACGTCGTCCCGATCAATGCGAGGAACACAGTGAACGCCTGCACGAGCATGAAGGCCCGGCCTGCCGCGTAGCTGCCGAACATCCAACTGCCAACGATGACCATCATGTCGCCAATCGGTGCGCCCGAAGCGCCGGCCATTGGCAATGTATAGCCATTGTGCAGGAAGTAGTTGGCCGCGAAGTATTCAAGGAGGTAGCAGAACAGACCTTGAATCAGCAACGAGAGCAACACCGCGCGCGGAATATCTTTCTTGGCGTTCTTGGCTTCTTCACCCATCGCGGTAACCGATTCAAATCCGACCAGAATGAGAATCGCGATACACGCTTGGATGAACATCAAGTTGAATCCATGCGGGGCGACAACGGACGCAGCCGTCGCGTGGTAGTTGAAGGTGGAAATCTTGGTCGCCGGATCCGTTGTTACGGCTCCGTCGGCTCCATAGTCCACGGTGAACGGCGCGGCCAGCTTCTCGTCGGTCACGGGTTTGCCGTCCTTGTCAGCGAGAACCGGATTGCCATCCTTGTCCTGTGAATCCTGCATCTGCATCTGGAACACAGGCTGACCCTTGTCATCAAGCACGGGCTTGTTATTGGCATCCAATTGGGGTGTGGGCTTGTTGTTGGCGTCCATCACCGGTTGCGGCACACCCTTGTCGTCCTTCACGACCTCTTGGGCGACCTGATACTTCACCGCAACGCCGTTGGACAGGTGGTAGCCTTGCGAACCTTGCGGATGCTGAAGGCGATAGCCGATGGCGATCACCGTAAACACGAGCAAGGCTGTGATCTGGACGACGTTGATGATCGCGTTCACACCCGTCGTGCCGCCGACGCCGCGAAACGCGATGTAGGCAACACCGAATGCGAACACGACACAGAACAAGATCATGAACAACGGGCTGTTATACGAACTGCTGAACGTGTCCGGCCAAAACTGGTTCAGCAGATACCCACTGAGGATCGCCGTCACGCCCACCATACACCCTGGGTATACCCAGTAATATAAGTGACTCGCCCATCCGGTGAAGAACTTGGCAACGCGGGCGAACTTGTAGGCGTGCGTCTTGGACAAGAACGCCTGCTCTGCGTAGAGGTACGAAGAACCGGCGCCCGGGTACAGTTTGGACAACTCGGCGTAGCTGATTGCTGTCGCGAAGCACAACAGCAACGCCGCCACGATGCCGAACCACATCGCGGCACCTGCCATTGGTGCTCCGTACAGGGCCTGAATCTGATAGGTTAACCACAGAAACGCGCCCGGCGCGATCAATGCCATCGCGTTTGACGTCAGTCCCGTCAGTCCCAAGGTTCCCGTTGTCTGGGGCTTGGCTGCCGATGCAGATGTTTGTTGACTGTTAGTAGCCATTTGAACTCCTCTTCCTTTTTTTGTACTGCCTGCTGCGGCTCAGTTGCCTGGCCGTATCGGATTGGCTGGAATGGCGCCCTCACGCCCCCCCGCAATCAACTCGCTGATCATCGCCGCTTTGGCGACCCAATCCTCTTTTTTTTCTTCTCCTCCCCTTACGTCACCTGCTGCCGGGGCTGCGAACAAACCTGTGGCGTGTCGTCATATGACGCACTTGCCATGCGGTTTACTTCGGGCTTCCGTCAGTTTGGAGCTCTTGTCACTGGACCAACCGAGCGCGCGGATATGCCCCCCTCAGGGCACTTGCCGGACGCAACCAACAAACCAGTGATGAGCACCACGATTCGCATGAGCGATGTCAGTAGGCAACCGCTATGCCATGCGAGTTTCCGAAACGCGCAACCAACAATTCCACAACCATTTATGTTTTTTTAATGCCTCGATTCTGGGAGCAGCATCGGCTCATTGTTAACCAACATGCTCAAAACTAGACATGGCCGGCTTGAGAATTCAGCCGGCGATTTCCGCTGGAAATCTGTCGCCAGTTCGTGCACATTCAAATGCGGCGATGGAGTTCGCCTGCAACCGTCCCGAACGTTTTTGGGACTGATGACTCCTACCAAGACAGAGAGGACGCAATGTTTAGAGTATTGCTGCTCATCATTGGGGGAGCGCTCGGCACGCTGGCCCGCTACGGGCTGAACGGCGTCATCTCCGAGCATCAGTCGAAACATTACCCATTGGCGGCGGTGTTCCCGCTCGGTACGCTCGTCGTCAACATTACCGGCTGCTTTGCCATCGGCGTCATCGCGTCCGTCAGCGGCCCGGCCTCAGGTCGCGCCTGGATCAAACCGGAGTGGCGCGATTTCTTGATGATCGGGGTCTGTGGCGGCTACACCACGTTCTCCAGTTACGGACTGCAGACGCTCAACCTCGCGCGCGATGGTGAGTGGCTGGCCGTCACGCTCAACATCGTTGGCTCGAACATCCTCGGCTTGCTCGCCGTCTATCTCGGTTGGGTCTGCGGTCGCGCCCTCCAGGCAAAACTTCACGGAGGTGCATTATGAAACTCGACGGCGAAGGCTCT
>Ga0206923_1102_pt1 | contig 18206 bp, 19 predicted proteins | sample Alteio_BWOrgHeat_64_FD_152961 | JGI IMG/M metagenome (GOLD analysis project Ga0206923, IMG submission 152961) | Enriched cells from forest soil in Barre Woods Harvard Forest LTER site, Petersham, Massachusetts, United States -... | ecosystem: Environmental > Terrestrial > Soil > Temperate forest >...
CGTACTGATATTGATGATTATCGTGTAACCAACCGTGGTGGCAAAGGTGTAAAAACACTTAACGTTACTGAAAAAACAGGAAACCTTGTTGCTATTAAAGGTGTTACTGATAGTGAAGACCTTATGATCATTAACCGTTCGGGCGTTATTATCCGTATAGCGATAAGCGAATTAAGGGTGATGGGCAGGGCTACACAGGGTGTAAGGCTTATTACATTAAAAGGCAATGATGAAATAGCTTCAGTTGCAAATGTAGAGCACGACGATGAAGAGGATTTGGATGTAGCAGTTGCTGAAGCAGCTAATGAAGAAAATGCAGCCGGCGAAAACACAGACACTGATAAGAACATCGAAAACCAACCGGATACAGAATCAAACAAAGGCGAAGCAGGAGAGGAGCCTGGTGCCGATGAAGATGTAACCGAATAACAAATTGATAAATGATAAACCGTAAAATAATAATATCGGTTTTACTTGTGCTGTTTACTGCAACGTTTGCATTTTGCCAATCAGAAATGCTTAAACCTGTGGTAAACAGCCTTGCTTTTTATAAAAAAACGAAAGACCTGAAGTTTTTAGGCCTGGCCAAAAAATCGATGGATAGCCTTATCACTACACATTCCGATTCTCTTGATCTGCAAAAAAGTGTATATCGTTCTATTGTTAACAGTTCTATTTTATACTCCGATTCTTTAAATACACTTAAGCAATCTCCGGTACTTTTCGATCAGACAGTTCAACTTATTGATAAAATATCGGGCTGGAAAAAAATAGGCAGATACAGTGCTGAAATGGCTTATGTAAACAATTGTATTGCAAATACTTATATAAGAAAAGGGTTTGGCTTTATGGGAACTTCTGATTTTGTTAATGCAGCGCAATCGTTTATCAAAGCCCGCAAATATGCCCCCGATTTTAAAAGGATAGATTTTTACATTGCGTATTCAAATAATAAATTAGGTAACATACAAGATGCTGCCAAATATTATAACAACCTGATACATAAAGGAAACCCAAAAGCTGAGTATATTCAAACTGCCGCGAGTTTATACAATTCGATAGGAGATACCGCCAAGGCACTTGAAATTATACAGGAGGGAAGAAAGATTTACCCTACAGATAGGGTGTTAATGGCAGACGAAGCAAATATTTACAATAATAAGAAGGACTATGGTTCGTTAGAACGATTACTTGATCCTTTATTGGAAGCACACCCAAACAATGCTGATATTGCATTTGTTGCAGCTAATTGTTACGACCGTTTAAATCGCTACGAAAAAGCAGAATCGTTATATTCGCGTGCCATTGAATTAAATAGCTCAGCTTATGATCCTGTTTTTAATCTGGGGTTATTATACTTTAGAGAAGGGGTATTGAAAGATGGGGCAGGCAAAGCCAAAGACTTAATAATGGCTGCGCAAATGCTTGAAAAAGCCAATGAAATATCACCGAATGATATTAAAGGGTTACAGGCGTTGCAACTTGTTTATACACAAACACAAAACAAAAACCAGTTAAATAAGGTAAATAGTAAATTAAAACAATTAACTAATCAATAAAATCGATCATGAAAATAAGAATCCTGATAACCGGCCTTTTAGGTTTAGCTTCCGTAACAACTTATGCACAAAAAGGCGAATTAAACAATGCAAAAGATAAATACGATAATTATAACGTAGGCAGGCAGCAAAAGTTAACTGCAGTACAGGCAGCTAAGGATATTGCAGATGCAAAAACCTCCATCGATAAAGCTTCAACCAACGCGAAAACATCGGCATTACCACAAACATTTGCATTGAAAGGTGCTATTTATTCATCGCTTGCAGTTGATGACACTGTTCCGGCTACTTCAGAACCTAATTTTAAAATTGCCGATGAGAATTTAAGAAAAGCAAAGTCTTTAGATTCTGCTAAACAGGATAAGGATAATGAAAAATTAATTGATGCAGGCTTTAGTAACCTGGCACAAATCAGGTTTAACAGGGGAAGGGTTGACTTCCAGGACAAAAAGTACGAGCTTGCTTATAACGAATTTGAATATTTCCGTCAAACAAGGCCAAATGATACCCTGGCGCTATATGTGACAGGTTTGTCTGCAACAATGGCCGGCAATACAAACCCTAAATATTATGATATAGCGAAAACTAATTATAATAAACTACTGACCACAAATTATTCACAAAGAGAGGCTATTTATAGTGATTTAACTGAAATTTATTTAAACACAAAAGATACAACCAATGCCTTGAAAACGTTAAGCGCCGGTATTGCTGCATTTCCTGCAAACAATAAACTCAGGAAGAGAGAAATAGAGATTGGATTACTGTCAGGCAAACAGGAAGAGTTAATCGGAAAAATTCAAAACGCTATAACAAGTGATCCGAAAAATAAAGATCTGTATTACTATGAAGGCATGACTTATTCACAAATTGCTGAGTCTATTGAGGCTAAACAAAAGAAAACAAAAGATGCAACTGCGAAAAAGGCACTTGAAAAAACAAAATTAGATAACTACGCTAAAGCTGCTGAACAATATAAAAAAGCTATCGAGATAGATCCGGAGTATTTTGAAGCCAACTTAAACTTAGGTTATGTTACTATAAAACCAGCTATTGATGATTATAATGCTGCAAATTTATTACCGGCTAATCAGCAAAAAGCTTATGATGCAGCTGTAGCAAAATCAATGGCCGAGTTTGATGCTGCAAAACCTTATCTGTTAAAAGCTGTAGAATTAAAACCAAAGTCAGTTGATGCATTAATGAATTTGAAAGCTTATTACTTAGCCAAAAAAGACATGACCAATGCGAATGCTACGCAAAAGAAAATAGAAGCATTAGGGGGAGGTAACTAATCTCACGATAAAGGGCACAAAGTATGTGCCCCTTATATATTTAAACCTACTTAACATAATGTTAATTATGAGTAAGTAATATTAGGATGACATAAAAAAAAAGCCTGGTGGTTAGTCAGGCTTCTAAATCAGTTTTTAACTACAACCTATTACATTTTTTTTACCGTATCCTTTTTACCGGTGTCGGTTTTTGTAGTGTCCGTCATTTTTTTGCTGGTATCAGTGCTCATACTGGTCGAATCTGATTTAGTACTGTCAGAACCATTTGTGCTTTTAGTTGAGCTGCATCCGGTTGCGATTGTACCAATCAGTGCTGCAGCGAGTGTAAAACTTAAAATTTGTTTTTTCATGGGTTTATGTATTAAAGTATTTGATTAGATAACTGATTGATAACTTCTTAAAATGCATATTGTTTAGTCAATAATAAAATAGCCATTTTTTAATGCCGATTTGTTATAAATTTCAGATATTTAAGCGTTATGGTAGTATCCGAAAATTTATTGAAATGGATAGTGCGTTTTTACCCTCCGCTGTTTTTCCAACGTATTTGGGTTGTTAAATTTGATACAGATTTTCGCGGCGTTGATGTAAGGATCAGGAAAAGTTTTTTGAACCGTAATTACAACAATTCAATTTTTGGCGGTACTATTTTTTCAGCAGCCGACCCATTTTACCCGGTTCTTTTTCACCAGGTATTTACCCGTAAAGGTTACAAAATTCGTGCGTGGTCAAAATCATCACATATACAGTACCTTAAGCCGGGTTTTACAACACTATCATTCAGAATCAGGATTAACGAAGCTGAAATTACTGAAGCTGAAGAAATTTTAAATACGGTTGGCAAATACGCTAAAGCCCATCCTATTGAAATTTATGATAAAAATGGTGTAAATGTAGCTTCGGTGATGAACGAATTATATATGCGCAACCTTGACTTTATTGAAGATGCGAACGTTAGTGAATGAGGATGTTTTCCTGAAAAAAGGATTTAAAATATCAACCGATAAAGCCTTACTCGATTTTAATATGGTATATACTTATTTGAGCGGGGAATCTTATTGGGCTAAGGGTATACCGGAGGAAAAATTACACCGGGCGATTGAAAACTCGCTTTGCTTTGGTGTTTACAGTCACGAACAACAAATTGGCTTTGCGCGGGTTATTACAGACAATGCAACGTTTGCTTACCTGGCTGATGTGTTTATTTTAAATAAGTTCCAGGGTCTGGGATTATCAAAATGGCTGGTGCAAACCATTTTATCGCATCCTGATTTACAAAGGTTAAGGCGATGGACATTGGCAACGGTTGATGCGCATGGATTATATAGTCAATTTGGATTTGAGCCCCTCTCCAACCCTGAACGCTGGATGGGCATATATACACCTTACATAAAAGAAGGATAATGACGAGAACGAATATCAAAAAATTAATTTTTGAGGGCGAAGGTGTATCACTCGACTTTAAAAAAACTATTTCGAGCTGTGAAAAGATAGCACGTACAATGGTTTCTTTCGCAAATAATAAAGGTGGCAAATTATTGATCGGCGTGGCTGATGATGGCACCATTAAAGGCGTAAAGTCTGAAGATGAAGAACGCTATATGATAACCCGCGCGGCGCATCTTTTTGCCAGGCCGGCACTTGAACCTGCGTTTGAAGAAATTTATGTTGATGACAAACTGGTATTAGTTGTAGACACTCCTGAAAGTTCGCTTAAACCGCATTATGCGCTGGCCGAAGATGGTAAATGGTGGGTGTATGTTCGGGTAAAAGATAAAAGTGTACTGGCCAGCAAAATTGTGGTTGATGTGCTGAAGCATTCATCTGATGACAAAGGTGTTTTAATAACTTACTCATCAAATGAAAAAACGTTATTGGAATATTTGGACAAGACAGATAAAATAACGGTGAAAGAATGCTGCGAACTGTTAAGCCTCCCCCGTCGCCGTGCCCAGCGTATTTTAGTCGACCTGGTATTATCAGGTGTTATCCGTATACACACTACTGAAAAAGAAGAATACTACACTGCGGCTTAAGTAGCTATTTTACAACAAATTATAGCTGACAATGAAAGCCTTGTTTCACAAATATAAACCCCATTATCGCGACAATCTAAAACTGGCCACACCGGTAATGATATCGCAATTGGGCCACACGTTGGTACAAACATCCGATAGTATAATTGTAGGTCATTTTGCCGGGACAGTCTCATTGGCAGCAGTTTCATTGGTAAACAGTATTTTCATAATACCCATGATTATTGGCCTTGGAATAGCCTATGGTTTAACACCGCTTATCGCGCAAAAAAACGGACGAAAAGATTATGCTGAATGCGGCAGGTTGCTTGCAAATAGCCTCGCTATTAATATCGTATGCGGCATTATCCTTTTCGCCGGATTATTCTTTGGCTCGGTGTATGTATTGAACCATTTGCACCAATCACCCCAGGTAATTGAGCAGGCAAAACCTTTTCTTTTATTGCTGGGCTTATCAGTTATTCCCCTGCTCCTGTTCAGTACCTTTAAACAATTTGCCGAAGGATTAGGGTTTACCCGGCAGGCAATGGTTATATCGATCATTGGAAATTTATTAAACATTTGCCTGGGTATAACTTTTGTGAAAGGATTGTTCGGCATTACCCCAATGGGAATAAAAGGCGTAGGTTATAGTACTTTAATTGACCGTTGTTTAATGGCTGTGGTTATGGCAGTTTACGTTTTCAAGTCGCCAAAATTCAAGGGGTATTTAAAAGGATTTGCTGTAAAAAGTTTAGATAGATTAAGATGTCGTGAAATTCTGAAGATAGGCACCCCGATCGCCCTCCAGTACACCTTTGAATTAAGTGCTTTCAGTGGGGCAGCCATCATTATTGGAAGTATTAGCCTTGTACAGCAGGCGGCCCACCAGGTTGCCATCAACCTCGCATCGATCACTTACATGATCTCAAGTGGTATTGCTGCCGCAGCCACTATAAAAACCGGGAATTATTTTGGTGTTAGGAATCACCAGGAACTGCGTATCTCGGCCATATCCAGCTATCACATTGTATTTATTTTTATGTGCTGCACAGCTATCATATTCAGCTTTGGTAATTATTTACTGCCATGGATATATACTTCAGATGAAAACGTAATATTCTTTGCTGCACAACTACTTATAATTGCAGCAATATTCCAGATATTCGACGGCGCGCAGGTTGTTGGGCTTGGTATATTACGCGGAATGGGTGATGTAAATATCCCCACCATCATTACATTTTTAGCCTATTGGATAATTGGCCTGCCTGTTGGTTATGTATTGGGAATATATTTAAACTGGGGTGTTAGAGGCGTTTGGTATGGTTTATTGCTTGGGTTGGCTGTCTCAGCTGGTTTAATGTTTTTCCGTTTCCAGCATATCAGCAGGAAGCATCAGCTTAAAATTTAAAAATAAAGCTGATTGGCTATACGGTAGGTATTGCAATGCGCCTCAATAATGTCCTTAATTTCGGGGGAGTATCCCCCACCCATGCTTACCTGCACAGGAATATGGTTAGCAATGCATTGTTCAAAAACAAACTGGTCGCGTATAAGGCAATCTTCTTTAGTTAAGGCCAGTTTGCCTAATTTATCTGTGGTCAAAACATCAACCCCGGCGAGGTAAAATACAAAGTCGGGGTTCTGTTGTTGGATAATGTGGGGCAGCATTTTAAATAGCAGTTCGAGATAATCATTGCCATTGATGCCATCCGGCAAAGGAATATCCAGATCGGATTTTTCTTTCCGGAAGGGAAAGTTATTGGCGCCGTGCATAGAAAATGTGAATACGCGATTTTCATTTTCAAATATTTCGGCAGTGCCATTTCCCTGGTGTACATCTAAATCAATTATTAATATAAATTCAGCCAATCTATTGTTTAATAAATAATTAGCTGCGATTGCCTGATCATTTAATAAGCAAAAGCCCTCTCCCCAATTACTACCGGAATGATGCGTCCCTCCTGCAACATTAAAAGCCACGCCATATTCCCTTGCAAAATAACAACCGTCGATAGTGCCCTGCGCTATTTGCATTTCACGTTTAACCAATTGGGGAGATAGAGGAAAACCCGTACGCCGTTCCTCTTTTGCAGACAAAGTCAGATCGCGAAGCTGCTCCCAATAAACCTTATGATGCGTCCATAAGATCACTTCTTCACTAACATACCCCGGGGAAAACAAATTCTCTTTAGTGATCAATCCCTCGTGAAGCAACTGTTCGGGTATCAGCTCATATTTAAGCATCGGGAAACGATGGCCTTTGGGCAGCGGATGAGCATATATAGGATCGAAAGCTATTTTAAGCATAAATAATGCGTTACAAGCCGATTTTTATAAAAGCATCAGCAAGAATACGTCCAGTCTCAAAAACATCCCTAAATGAATTATAAAGCGGCACAGGACTTAATCTAATTACATTTGGTTCGCGCCAATCGCCGATTACGCCACTATCATTCAAATAATTGAAAATAGCCTTTGCATTTCTTTTGCAGATTATAGATAGCTGGCAACCCCGCTCCTGTTGATTTGCAGGGGTGATGATCTTAAATAACTCTTCGCCTTTATTTTTATTAATTTCCAGTATAAGGAATTCCAGGTAAGCCGTTAGCAATTCGCTTTTAGCGCGCAAAGGCTGCAAGCCACCGGCTTGTTCAAATATATTTAATGCTGCTTTATGCAGTGCCAGCAGAATTATTGGCGGCGTACTTACCTGCCAGCCGTCGGCCCCGGCTTCGGCTTCAAAACCCGGTGCCATTAGAAAACGTTTATCCTCACGGTAGCCCCACCAGCCGGCAAAACGGTCTAATTTTTTATTCCCGAAATGCCTTTCATGCACAAATATCCCGCTGATGCCACCCGGACCTGAATTCATATATTTATAAGAACACCAGCAGGCAAAGTCAACGCCCCAATCATGTAACTGCAAAGGCACATTACCCGCCGCGTGGGCCAGGTCAAAACCTACAATAATACCCGCTTCATGAGCGGCTTTTGCGATGGCTGATATATCAAATAACTGCCCGGTAAAATAATTAACACCGCTAAATAGCACCAGGGCCAATTCATCAGCATTATTATCAATGGATTTTAAAATATTTTCAGTTCTTAAAGTATATTCACCTTCACGTGGATAAACCTCTATTATGGCATCTTTCGGCTCAAAGCCATGAAACTTAACCTGGCTTTCAAAAGCATATTGATCTGACGGAAATGCACCACCTTCAATCAGTATTTTATATTTTTTATGATTTGGCTGATAGAAACTTACGAGTAATAAATGAATATTAACTGTAAGTGAATTCATAACCGTTACCTCCTGTTGCTTTGCCCCCACTATTCCAGATAATATACCCGTAAGTTGCGCATGATAAGACAACCAGGGATCGTTGGTTTTATGCCAGGCTTTAACAGCATGATCCTTCCAATTATTAAGTTCCTGTTTAATATATTGAGTTGCTGTTACCGGTTGCAGGCCCAAAGAATTGCCACAAAGATAGATTGCATCTTTCCCGCTATGCTGCGGAAACAGGAATTGCTTGCGGAAATCTTTTAGTTCATCATTTTCGTCAAGTTCCTGCGCAAATTCCAGTGTGTTTTGAAAATTCATATTCAAAACTACTAAAAAGCCATTGATGAAACTTACTTAACCGGCCTGCTTACGTATTTATTGCCTTTTACATAAAAGCGGTAAGGTAACAAAGCATCTTCGCCGGCATAATCAACACCTACACGTGGTACCGCTGCAATTTCATTATCAGAAAAGCCGATCCCCCTATCTTCCAGCCACAAAACATCGCTCTGCAAACTTTCGGCATTCATTTTACGGGATATACCTAATGCCTTTGCTACAGAACCAGGACCAGATGTAATATTGGGTTTCATGACAGTCATATTGCGCCGGTGCATCATTACATCGATGCCTTCAGTTGGATTTATTGCCCTGATCAGTATAGCCCGCGGATCGCCTTCAACCGAGGTAACAATATTAAACATTTCATGTATGCCATAGCATAGGTATACATAAGCTATGCCGCCATGCATGAACATGGTTTTGGTACGGGGTGTTATTTTATTGCCAAATGAATGCGCCGCCCTATCAATGATGCCATTATAAGCTTCTGTTTCAACAATATAACCACCGGTTGTTATACCATCAATACAGGTGAATAGATACTTGCCCAATAGTTGTTTACTGATGCTTAATACATCATCGTGAGTATAAAACGATTCGGGGAGTTTCATTTAAGAAGCTTTACAATTTGTTCCAGGTAATAGGCATCAGTTTTATCAAAGTGATCCAATAATTCACTATCTACATCAAGCACACCTGTAATCTGGTTATCTTCAAACAAGGGCACAACAATTTCAGACCGCGATGCCGAGTTGCAGGCTATATGGCCGGGGAAAGCATCAACATCAGGAACAATCAACGTTTTAGCCTGCTCCCATGCCGTACCGCAAACCCCTTTGCCTATTGCGATACGTGTACAGGCTACCGGTCCCTGGAACGGGCCTAAGACCAATTCATTATCTTTCACCAGGTAAAACCCAACCCACAGCCAGTTGAATTGCTCCTTCAAAGCCGCACAAATATTGGCAAGGTTAGCAATCAGGTTGTTCTCGCCTTCAATAAGCGCAGCAATTTGTGGTATCAGCGACTGGTACTGCTCAGCCTTATCGGTTGATCGTATAATGGTTAAGTCTTCTGCCATGCACCAAAATTAACTACGAAGTATCAGAATTAAATAAGATAAATCTCATATTTAATCTTTTATTTGTGACAATGATCGTCAGCCTTACTATTATACGCTACCGCAAATTATTCATACCATTTGCACTGCTGGCCATGGCGGTACATCGTATACCTTTAATGCTGCAAAATAACTGCACATTCTGGAAGTTGTTAGGCTCAGGCAAGGGCGGAACATTCAGTCTTAACCCCGACTGGCAGCAATGGGGCTTATTAGCCTGCTGGAAAGAGCAAAAAGATTTTGATAACTTTAACAAAAGTTCATTTATAGCGAAATGGTGGAGGTTGCTTGGAAAAGAATGCTGGACAATACTCCTACAGCCCATACAAAGCCATGGTAAATGGGACGGTAAAGAACCTTTTGAAAACAGCATTATCAATTATACCGGGCCAGTTGCGGTTTTAACACGTGCCACCATCAGGCTTAACAGGCTAAAGGCTTTTTGGGCAAACGTTGATAATGTAAGCCAAATAATGAAAAACGCACCGGGCTACATATTATCTTTTGGTGTAGGAGAAGCGCCTGTTTACAGGCAGGCAACTTTCTCTATATGGAAAAGCGTAGATGATGTAAAATCATTTGCCTATGCATCAAAAGAACATGCTGAAGTTATAAAACGAACCCGTGCGGAGAATTGGTATAGCGAAGAGTTATTTGCGCGGTTCAGTCCTGTGAAAAGTTTCGGCACTATAAATGGCCTCGATCCGTTAAATGGGATCAATATAAATATACCTGATGAGAATAATAGCTGAATTACCCCACCCCGAATTTAAAATATCTATCTTGAACATGAACCAAAAGTTTATTGTTAAAATTGAACAGGGCACATTGGAACAAAGTTACAAGATACCCGAAATGGACTTAACCGATGGTGTAAACAGTATATTTGAGTTGCTTGACGAGGAATTTTTAAAAACTGTGGCGGCAAGGTTTACTGAAATGCGGAAGGATTTCAAGGAAACTTATTTCAGGTATAATTATTAGAGGTAATATTTGTAATGATTTGATATTAAATACTTTAAATAAAGTATAGATGCTGAGCCAAATAATATTTGGAGCGCTGAGAGAAGTGTTTAGCATAATGCCGAACTAAATTTTATTTTACAATGTTTAACCACATACATACCTATATAACAAATACTTACAAATTCCAATAAAAACAAATATTTATGAGAAAAACATTTCATTCAAAATCAAAAGGGATTTTTGTTTTATTCCTGGGTTTATCAGTTTATGGTTGTAAAGGTCAGTCTGCCAATACCAACCCAACAGGCCTTGAGCTTTCTTTGCCTATACAAAATATAAAGGTGCAGCAGGTTGCTTCTAATTTACAAGCGCCGCTTGCGGTAGTTTTCCCGGCTGATGGCGAAATGCTGGTGGCTGAGCAAACAGGTACTGTACGTTTAGTTAAGAATGGAGTAGTAAGCCCCACCCCTTTCCTTGATATACAGGATAAACTGATAAAATTAACGCCCGGTTATGATGAGCGTGGATTATTAGGCCTGGCATTGAACCCTGGATATAAATCAAATGGTAAATTTTACGTTTATTACAGCGCCCCAACAACCGATGGCAATAATAAAGGCGTACTGGAAGAATTTAAAACCTCTTCAAATCCTGATATAGCTGATGCGGCAAGCGGCCGGGTGATACTGGAAGTAAACCACCCTGAGTTTAACCACGATGGTGGCTGCCTGCAATTTGGGCCGGATGGTTATTTATACCTTTCCATTGGTGACGGCGGCGGTGGCGGCGACAAGCATGGGGATACAGGGAATGGACAAAATACGAATGTGTTGTTGGGTAAAATACTGCGCCTCGATGTTAATCACGGCACTACCTATACCATACCGTCAGACAATCCTTTTGCAAATACAGCAGGTAAACGCCCCGAAATATGGGCTTACGGCTTACGCAATACCTGGCGCTTTTCGTTCGACAAAGCATCCGGGCAATTATTTGCAGGCGATGTAGGACAGGATACCTGGGAGGAAGTTGATATTATCACTAAAGGCGCGAACTACGGCTGGCGAATTACAGAAGCCACACATTGCTACAATCCACAATCGGGATGCGATTTTACCGGCATTACCAAACCTATAGCAGAGTATAAACACACTGAAGGCATCAGCATAACTGGTGGTTATGTTTACAACGGTAAACTGGCGCCAACATTAACAGGCAAATATGTTTTTGCAGATTGGTCAGGGCCATTATTCTACCTGCAAAAGAAGGCCGATAATAGCTGGGCGCGCGGAAAGCTTAAAATAACAGATGGCTACAAGGATAATTTGAAGGTCACCAGCTTTGGCGAAGACCCGGCCGGCGAGGTTTATATTATTACCAGTCCTGACACCGGCCCATCGAATAAAGAAGGCGCTGTTTATAGAATAGTGAATTAACTTATTGGGATAGCAATTCATCCACCAGCCGCGGCACACCAACCGTGGCTTTTTCCTGTATACTAATTACATTGTGTTGTGAAGCCACAGAAGGGATGTTCGGATCTATAATGTATTTAGTCACAGCACGTGGAACATAATTGATCAGCCCGGCGGCGGGATAAACCGCCAGCGAAGTACCGCTTAGTATAAACAGATCGGCATTCATACAGATCATAGCTGCCTTTTCTATCATGGGCACCGGTTCGCCAAACCAAACCACATGCGCGCGTAATGGCGACCCCAGTTCGCATACCTCATCCATGCCTAATTCCCAACCATCAATTGGGTAAGTCAGGTTTGGGTTGATACTGGATTGTGAGCGTGTGATGATACCGTGCAGATGCAATACATTGGTCGACCCTGCCCTTTCATGCAGGTCGTCAATATTTTGGGTGATGATAGTAACGTCGTATTTTTCCTCTAACCATACTAAGGCATAATGCGCGGCATTAGGTTTAGACTCCAGTACAGATTTCCGGCGCTGATTATAAAAATCCTGCACCAGTTTTGGGTTGCGCTCCCAGGCCTCAGGTGTAGCTACCTCTTCAATATTATATCCTTCCCACAAGCCATCACTATCCCTGAAGGTTCTTAAGCCACTCTCGGCGCTTATTCCAGCCCCGGTAAGTACAACTATCTTTTTCATAACAGAATTATATGGTATAAAAAAAGCGGCCCGTTTCGGGGCCGCTTTAATATTTATAACTTTAATTTAAACAGCCAGTTTGGGCGAACTACGTAAAACGCTGTATTTGGTCTTTGCCAATTCAAAACCACCGAATAATAGCAAGCCGAACACAACATCGCCAAATAACATATTACGTTGAAATGGAATAGCGGCAGTTAATGATTGCATGTAACCTGCCCAGGTGTGCGGATAAAGGTTGCCGCCATATAACCATGGAAAATCAGTCAGTAACCAGAAAATAATTACCGAAAGCAATGACGCTGCACCTACAGATAAGAAATTCACTTTTTTAATCTGCGTGCCTATAAATACTATGATAGCAAAACTAAGGTATACCCAAATAGTTGCAGAGTAATCAATACTTAAGCGTGATGAGTACAAATAGTTAAGGATTATATCACTTATGAAAAGGCTAAGCAACGGAACAAGATAAGCTTTCCATTTATCAGTAAAATAAGTGCCGCCAAATAGTGCCACCGCACCAACCGGTGTAAAATTACTGATAGCAGCAAAATTACTTAAAGCTGAACCATGGTATGTAGTAAATGCAGAAGCATAATAACTTACAAAACGTACAGCAATTGCTGCCAATATCATCAGCATAAGAACTATATTACGGGTGTTTAACTTTTCCATTTAAAATACTTTAATATAAAGTAAAATTACTGATAATCTGTTTAAATCAAAACTCTATTTATTGAGCAGGGTATTTTTTTAAATACCTACTAGTGAAATGCATAAGTAGCGGGGAAGTAATAACCGCTAAATGGCAAATCTTTAATTAATGAGCCTGTACTCACATCATAAAAATCAAGGTCGTTTACTAAATAATGAGTTCCGTAACCTGATTCAACTGTACTAACTATTAATTGATCTTTTGAGGCATTATAGACCAGGCCTTTACCAATTAACTCTTTACCGCCAGCTATATTTATAAACGGTGCAGTCAGAGTAGATGCATCGCCATCTTTATATCTATAGATAGTTGTAGCACCGGTGTAGGCACCATTATTGCCTATAAATATAGTGTTATCCTTAGTAGAAGCGGTAATAGAACCGGGATGCCAAAAACCAAACGTTCCATTTATATCAAAAGGCAATGCAGTACTGGAAACAGTAAGACTTGATGAATTTATTTTCACAAGCGTTTTATTGCCTGCCGCCCACACAGAACCATCGGGTGTAACTGCGAAACCAACAACCATGTCGGGTATAGTTTTTACTATAGAATAATCGGCAGCACTCAGTACGTCTACGCCATCAGAAGCAGATAAAATAAATATATAATTACCTGCTTTTACCATATCTCCAACCTCACCACTTATGCCGTTTAATTTTGCACCTAAAGTTACAGACTGTAAATTAAGAGGATAAACGCCATCTCCGCTGCTCACAAGACCTTTTGTATCGTCTATGCCAACAAAAGCCCGAAAGTCATTCGTACTTGCGGAATCAATGCGTCCGGTTTGTTTTAATGTTGAAGCATCTGCAACAACGATGGGGCCTCCCACATTAGTTAGCATATAAAGTTTTCCATTATAAACGGTACCATATTCCATACTTGAAGTGGCGGGATCAAAACCCTTACCGGGATTTTCTTTTGTAAAAATACTATCAGTAATTGTATTAGTATCGTAGCTAAAAAAACTTACCGAGCCTGTTCCATGGCTATACCAACCTGCGTTTATAATAAAGAATCCATTATCATACTTTCCCGGTATTTTTACCTCAGGTGTAACCTTTTTGTCTTTTTTACACGAAGCTACCGTTAACAGCATTAAAGCTGGTAAAATGGAGGCTAATAATTTTAGTTTGATTGTTTTTTTCATTTTATTGAGTTTTATTATTTATTTTTTAATAGACTTAAGTCCGCTGCCCCGCAAAATTCTGTTGATTGCTCACCTAACCAGCCCATGTTGAAAAGGATGCCAGTTTGTACTTTTATAAAATCAATACCTTTTAAATCCACAGGGTTGCCATTCTTATCTATTGCGCTTGAGATAGATATTTTATCGCCTCCTGCAGTATTATCACCATATCCATAGTCCCATGCCCCGCTGGTAATATAACTTGGGTTGCTCATATCTATTTTGCTTGATGGCAACAGTGTACCGTTATAGGTTGCAGTATTTCCCTTTATTCCTTTTGGAAAATAAGCCTGGGTATTGAAAACGTTAGTTTGCACAACGCCTGTTTTACCCTGATTGTCTTTCCATGGCACACTACACGTATCACAGGCCGGGCGGGTGTATGTTACAGAATAGTTGCGCAAATATCCCGGTAATTGATAGGCGCTACCTTTTATTTCATACCATGTATCATCCGGCTTTCCATTGCCATTACTGTCTTGCATAACCCAAATTACTCCGGGTTCAGCAAATAACGAAAAGGCATTGCCATAAACTACAAAATCCGTTGTATCATGTTTGTTAAGCACAGTGTGGTCAAATCCAACAATTATGTATCCGCCCCAGGCGCCTAAACTAACTAAACCCTGATCGGTTTTTAATGTGCCCATCGCTGCGACTGTGTCAGCCAAGCCGGTATTTATGAATTGCCCTGGTGCAGGATTAAAGTCAAATAATTGAGTAACATATGCATTGCTTGTAGACGTTACAGGCCTTATTGTGGCATCTTGTTGCTTAACCGATTGAGTTATTTGGTCTTTGTGACACGAAGACCAAATAACAATTGTCATCAATGCAATAGTTAGAAATTTGGCCTGATTTAGGAATTGTTTTTTCATATGAATTTATTTTAGTGTTTTGTATTATATAAAAAGGTGAAATGGCCGGGTATGTCACCCGTGTTGACTGACCACCTTTTTTTACCATCAGTGCCGAAGCTGTACAGTGTACCGGGTGTCACGTAGTTTTTCGCATCCGTAACGTAAACCTCACGGGTAACTGGGTTCACTGTAATTCCATAAGGCACTTTAATTAGCGATTGTGTGCCATCAGTTATATACTGCTTGTTAAGGACAGTTTCATTTTTCACATCAAGCATTGAATAACTAATGGTATTCTGGCCCGTATTGTAATTAAACGCGACTGCATACATGTAAGCAGTGTCACCGCTGATAACAAAATTGCTTACAGGAATTTTGAAGTCCTTTTTTACAGAATTAGTTTTTGTGTCGATAATGTACAGATCAGGCGGAACTGTGTAATAGTCACCCCGGGAGGTAACATACAAATTACCATAGGCATCCGGCCTTACTTTTTCGAGGTTAATACCTACATCAATACGTTTAATTTCGATAAAAGTGGTCAGGTCAACAACCGAAACCGTACGTTCGTAATTTGGAGGGCTATAACCACCTGAATTAGCAACATATATTTTATCATTAACGATAGCTAATTCTTCAGGCTGCCGTCCTACGGTTACTTTTCTTGTTATTTGAAGCGTGGCTGTATCTATTTCGTAGACTGCCCCATTAGGTGCTTTAGGATCGCCCACAATTCCAAGATAGGCACTTACATATGCTTTGCCTTTGTAAAAAATTACGTTACGGCAATTTTGAATGTTAACCTGCCCAATACGTTTTGCCGTTATCGCATTTATTACTTCCACTTTATTTGAATTATTGACAACGATGAAAAGTTTACTGCCATAAACTCCTAAATCATTGCCTACATCCCCAAGGCCTTCAACAACTGTAGGATTGGCTTGCTCATAAATATCCTGATGATATTTACCCGTTTGCAAATCAAGAAAATCAAGCGAAGCTTTGTTTGAACCCATATTACCTTCATTCAATACATACATGCCTTTAAGCAAACCTGTATCAGCTGAACTCACTTGTGTTACCTTTTCTTTGATAGGCTGTTGATCTTTTCGACATGCTGTTAAAAGCATAGGGATAAGTATCCATAGTAAATTCTTATTCTTCATGTTAAATGTTTGTACTTATGGTTATTCGGTAATTGCGACCCGGCATTGGGAAATTTCGTATAACTTCGTATTGCTGATCTAACAGGTTATTTACTTCGCCGCATATTTTAATATGTCGACTCTGAAATTTACCGGTGTAAGTAATACTCATATCGTGTGTATACCAGGGTTGCAAATAATTACGATCAGATAGGTTTGCCGCTTCATCATACCTCGCTCCGGTATATATAAAACTGTAATTCAAAACAAATACACTTTTTTGCAAACCTATTAATACCGAGCCGCTGTGTTTAGGCGTGTAAGGAATTTCCTCGCCTGTATTATAATAATCAGAAGTAACATCAATGCCATTTTGATAGGTGTAAGTAACTCCTGTACTTAACCTGATATGTGCAGGTAATACCCATATCGCTGAAGCATCAATATCTACCCCTGTAATCCGTACATCGTTTATATTATACATCATCCATCTGGCAAGGTTTTGTCCGGGTGCAGCTATAATTTTATTATGTATTTTGTTATAGTAGCCATCTACTTGAATAAACAAATCCGATAAAGTGCGTTGTTGCCAGTTCCTGGCATAAGTAATACCCAGATCAGATTGCTTCGCAAATTCTGGTTTTAAAAAAGAGTTGCCGACAAATGTAAAATAAAGGTCATTGAATGTGGGCAGACGGAAAATATCTTTATAGAAACCACGTATATGAAAGTCTGGGCTATCAAACGGCTGCCAGGAAAATAAGAAAGCCGGAGTATACTTAGTTTTTCGTCCGGCAGAAGTTAGTGTGTCAACTGTATCATTTACGTAGGTAGCCAGTATGTTAGCCTGTACATTCAACCTGCTCAACTTCAATTCTCCGGCGGCGACAATTAAAAACTGGTTACGAACAGGACTTACAAAGCGATAAGGTACCGTATCATTTTGAGTGGAATTAAGTTGATTGCGCTGATAGTCTGCAGAAACATCAAACGAAAGTTGTTTAGACACCCGGTAACGATTAGCGACAGAAAAGTAGAGTTCTTTTTCGATATACTTGTCTTCAAGCAATCCGCGTATTGTTGTAATATCAGGATCAAAGTATTGCGTATAATCATCTGAATACTTAGCATTAAACATCCAGCTATCCGTATTTGTCGAATTTGTCTGATATGATGTTTGAATAAATATATTTTTATCCCATTCTCGTTGGTCTGAATCAAAATTATGATTAACCACAGCTGCAGGTAATCCTCTTTCAGAATGATACAAATATCCTCTTACCTTAAAAAGAGCAGAATCATTGAGTGTTACAGCTACTGCACCTTCTACACGTTGAGCATGAATGTCACCATTAGAACGTATAGCTGTTGTATCGCCACCATCATGGGTAGTAAATTTATAACGACCGTCAGCCCCTATCAACTCTGTGCTAATGGTGGCGTAGGTATGGTTGTTAATTTTGTAAGCTGCATTAATAGTTGGGTTGAAGAGCCCGAACGATCCTGCCTTTAAACTTATTTTTCCTATAAAATTGGTACTATCATTAAACTTTGGAGTTTTGGCAATAAGATAAAGAG
>Ga0206923_1071_pt1 | contig 18184 bp, 14 predicted proteins | sample Alteio_BWOrgHeat_64_FD_152961 | JGI IMG/M metagenome (GOLD analysis project Ga0206923, IMG submission 152961) | Enriched cells from forest soil in Barre Woods Harvard Forest LTER site, Petersham, Massachusetts, United States -... | ecosystem: Environmental > Terrestrial > Soil > Temperate forest >...
AGGCAACATTGATAAGCGACCGAAAATTGGCTCGGGTCGATATCCTCCGTAGGCGGGCCAAGGAAATTCATGTCATCGAGGTAAAAGCCAAATCCTACGATTCTAAAGAGGATGAAGAAGCAAAGCGCGATGGGAAACTGAACATCTTTCGCAAGAAAAACGGCGAGATTTACCCAGAGTGGCAGGAGTATCTGGAGGATGTCACGTTTCAGACGCTGATTGTGAAAGAACTTTTTCCCGATCACGTCGTCCGATCGTTTCTGTGTATGCCCGACAAGTCCAAGACCACGAAGATCGACCAGTTATACTCCCAGTTCCGCCTGAGACGAGCCCCCAAAGAAGGGGCGGCGTACCAGCGCCTCGTTGTGGAGTTCGCCGGAGATTCAGAACAATTACGAAACGACCACTTCCTTACCCAAGTGTCCGTTGACGCTGAAGTTCAGCACCTGACAGAATTGGTGCAGAGCAACGCGAAGAAATACCAAGCTAGCATTTATCCCGACCTCAAGAAGTTGATTGCCCCATTGTCGACCGTGTGCGGAAAGTGTGAGTATCGGGTCGATACCGGTGATCCGCATGATGGGTTTAAGGAATGCTGGGGGGATTTGGCAAATGTGACCCCGCACATTCTGGATCTTTACTACGCCAGTTCAATTGGCAGCTTCAACGGGGTGACAGCGGACGATCTGATCCATAATCGCACTGTGAGTCTTTTCGATATTCCAGAAGAGAGTCTTCGGAAATCAGACGGAGCCATTGGTGAGCGCAACAAGCGTCAGATTATCCAAGTTGATCATACCCGCGATGATACCGAATGGATCAGCGATGACCTGGGGAAGATTCTGCGGTCGTATCACTACCCTTTGAAATTCATCGATTTCGAAACCTCCGCTCTGGCCATTCCGTATCATGCGGGAATGCACCCCTACGAACAGGTCGCCTTCCAATGGAGCTGTCATACACTTGAAGAGCCTAATGGTGAACTGAAACATTCCGAGTGGATAAACGTCACCAATGCGTTTCCGAACTTCGAGTTTGCCGAGTCTTTGATGGCCCAAATTGGTGCTGCGGGAACAGCATTTATGTGGGCGACGCACGAGAATACAATCCTGACACGGATCCTGAAGCAGATGGATGAAAGGGGCTTCCAGAACAAGCGCCTTGAGCAGTGGCTGAAGACCGTTACCACGAAAGGTTGGCTGGTAGACATGAACCAGCTCACGTTGAGACATTACTTCCATCCGTTGATGAAAGGCAGAACTTCCATTAAGCGGGTGGTCGATGCGATTTGGAAGAACAGTCCTTGCTTGCGCGAGGGCTTTCCTGAGTATCAGAAGCAACGGAACGGAGAGTTCCTTAGCCCTTACGAGGCGTTGCCTGTCTTGAAGATTCAAGGGGAAGAAGTTGTCGTCGCTGAGGGCACCGGGGCGATGCGGGCCTACGAAGCCATGCTGTATGGCCTGGAGAAAGATGATGCGAAAGTCCGGGAGCAGTGGCGGCAGTTGTTGTTGCAGTACTGCAAGCTCGATACCCTCTCGATGGTGTTGGTATGGCAACACTGGAGCGACCGCATTGGTGGATAGAACCTGGCGGCTGGAAGGGGGGATGCCCCGTATGTCAAATCGCCCCCGACCGGGGTTCCCCAATGACTAGCTGCGCCATTTTGGATTCAAGGGGTTTCCTTGGCCGCTAAAAAAAGTGTATCCTCATTCCCTGGTTAATTCGTCCATCAACGCAGCCCAAGCCTTGCGATATTTCCTCATGCGTTTCAGATCGTCATCACTGGGATCAGTCGAAAGACGCCGAACATCCATGTTGTCTTCTAGGTCGGCGAGCTTGACGCGTCTTGCTGTAGCGTTGCCTCTCGCCCGCTCAATAAGGTGCTCGTACGCCTCTCCGTCGCGCTTCGTCAAACAGTCGAGAGCTTCCAGGATCTGGTCGCCATAGCCCATCTGTCTCAAATCGTGAAATTTGAAATCCGTGTCCTCGACCACATCATGAAGAACGCCGACAATCCTTTCGGTCTCCGATGTCAGCCGGAACATGACGCGCAACGGATGCAGGATGTAAGGCTGTCCGTTCCTGTCGACTTGTTTGTGGTGCGCCTGAACCGCGAGGAGAATTGCATCTTCCAATGTCGGCATCGTTGTATCTCTCCTGCGGCTGAATCTATTCCGAGCTGTTTACCCGATTGTTCGCTCAGACCATCATAAACACCATCTCAGATTGGAGTTCGATCGTTGTCTCGGGTTTCCGGATGAGCCGCCGCTCAAGACCTGGCGGCTTCCTTGGGAATGAGCAGTTCCGCACATTTTCGTGATCCGTTTTGGAAACCCAATATCTCGCTCATATAGGCGATGACCGCTTCTCGATATTTGGTGGCCATCTGAGTTGTTACCGATGTCCAAGGCGATTTAGGAACTGGAAGCGTGAGCTTGAACATGTCCCCTTCAAGAGTCAGCCTCTGGTCTGTACCCTTCATCACAACGGGCTCGTCGTAAACATGAGCCAGTTCATTACGAAGTGTAATGAGATCATGTAGCGCCTTCGTGTGGTGACAGTCCGGGTTTAACTGAAACTTGTTCTCCGTCAAAAGCTCTGCGGCTTGCAGCATCCGGAGCCGGAAACATTGCTTCAATAGTGCTGTGTATGGGTTGTTCGAGTCAGTTCCTTCCTCGATAGCCCACTCCGCCACTTTGGACGATAAAACCGTTCGGATGCCTTGGTCGAGCGTGGTCGCAAGGACAACGACAGAACATCCGAGCAATAGTGACGCTTTCTCTGGATGTCGCTTGGCAATGGACAGGAGAGCGTCTGCATCTTGGCAGGCAGCATCCACAACGGTAACGGTGGCAACTGCCGTAACCTGCTCTTTCTTGAACGGCTTCATTTCGGATTGGTTGCGATGCCCGAGTTGTTTCCGCCGATGAGCGACGAGTACTCACCGAACCGTTTCGCCTGGTCTGCAATGGAACGATAATTGCGAATGCGGTTTATCCCGGCTTTCACGCATCATGAGTTTCCTCAGTCGCTGCACTTTCTTCAAGCGATTTCGCCCGATGTAATCTCGTTACTTTTTACCTTTCTTTCATAGCGACTTGATCAGAGAGGTCATGGCGTAGGCTAGAAGTTTCCGTCGAGCGTCCAAAAACCCACCGAAGTTATCTGGCTTCCATAGTTCGGGATCTTCGGGAATAAAATGCGCCTTACGCATCGCTTTTGTTGTTTCGTTGGGCAGATATTGCCATGGTGGTAGATTACTTATCGCTGCGTTTTTCTCCCGACCCAAAAAGGTCAGGTTGGCTATGTCATTTACCAGCGTCCTGAATTCCGCAGGTGTGTGATCGCGGTCTTCCCGGTATTGTTGGGCAGCTTTGTCCGTCATCATGAAGTTAAATGGGAAGATGTGGTGTAACTGCATGTCTTTTGGTTCGATGTCATCCAGTCCTCTGACCTTGCCCGATCCCCAATCCGTTGCCTGTCGGTCGCGCATCAGGAGGTACATCAACAACAGCATGACATTCTTAGAGGGCAATCCCTCTACTCGATCGGGACGCACCTTTAACCCGCGAAAGAACTGACGCGCTTCCCCGTCAACCACATCAACCAATTGGGCAATGCTCTGGCGTGGCGTAAGCGATGTGTCGGTCAGAACACGAAAGTCCTTTCTCAATGCAGACTCAGCCGCCGCGCTATAGTGCTGGGACATTTGTGAGAGAATGAAGAAACGGAGGACATGGCCAACTGCGGGCTGTCGACTGCGATCGTTTGAAAGATAGTAAATTAGCGCAACCATTGAGTTCTTCGAAATTATATACTTTGACTTATCGAGCATCAGATCGCGTTGTAATACTCGAATCAGTTTATCCATGGAGTTCTTGGCTTTGCTCCATGTCTTGTTCAGATGTTGTCGGGACGGTCTATCTTTTGCAACACGCTCGGCTAGCTTCTTGATTTGCGGAACCTGGCACTCGACGATCGTCACCGCTCGCATGAGAAATGTCAGATCCATGTCGTAATGTCTGGTTCGCAAATCAAGGCGGTAGTCTCGGAATTCGCGGGTGATGCCGCGCCAGTGTGGAACAATTCTCGCAAGATGGATCTCGGCTCCTGTCAACTGAGTGCCTTGGGAATTCACTCGCGTGAAGATTTCTCCCACGACAGCGTAATCGCGGTCTCGGATGATCTGGATGGGGAACTGGTAATCCCGAAAATCCTGGATATACTTCCGCAACTTCTCTTTGTCCTCAGGAGACAGTCGATCATAGTTGGCGTCGCGCTCAAAGGATCCGTCAAAGAGCTGGTTGATCAATACCCACGGATACTTGTACCCGCCAGAATCGGTGGTCGCCTCCAGCTCTTTCCCCAGTTTTCGGAGATTGATGTAGATAAACGGCATGTCCTCCTCCAGTTCGGACAGGATATCTTTGAGTTTATCTCGTCGTAGAATGACCGAAGCAATGGCCGTGATACGTTGCTGCCCATCCAGGAGGAAATAGCGGGGCAAACTTCCATTGTTTTGATCCAGGCGTTCTGGTCGGATCATGGAGCGAACCAAGCTCGCATCTTTCTCGCGGGGCTCCCAAAGAATCAACGAGCCACATGGGTATCCTGAGTTGATCGAATCCACTAAACCCCTGACTTGGTCTGAATCCCAAACTACATCTCGCTGTATTTCAGGGATGGCGAGGCTGCCGGACTCGAACCATCCGACCAATTCGCTCAGCGATTTCTGGGTAGTGAATAGAGTTTCCATAATCTCATCCTGGTTGCCTGTCTGATTGTTCCTGTTGAGCCTTTCGTTTGGAGCGATACTTCCCGGCTATCATCTCCTCAATTCTGCTGGCTGCTTTTGGGTGCGGCACGGAGAGTGGCATCCTCAGTAGCTCCATTTCTCATGGGCCAGCGGCTCAGCATTCAATTCCTGCCGGTATAAGCGCCATTGTGGTAAATGCTCGTCCATGAGCGCAATGAAGCGGTCGTTATGTTTTCGCTCGATCAGATGAATAAGTTCGTGAACCAGAATATATTCGATGCAACGGGTCGGCTTCTTAGCCAGTTCGAGGTTCAACCAAATGCGACGAACCTTTCGGTTGCAGGATCCCCACTTGGTCTTCATTTTTTTTATGGCCCAGTCGGCTAGCTGAACCCCGATGCTTGCCTGCCATTTGTCCAGCAGGGGCGGAATCAGTTCCCTGAGTTGTTCGCGATACCACCGTGCTAAAGCCTGCTCCCTTTGGGCGGCTGTTGCTTCTTGCCGAATATGAAGTTTAAGGACAGACTTGTTGCTCAGTACAACTTTGGCAGCGCCATCGCACGCTGCGACGCGGAGCCGAAACCGCTGCCCAAGAAAATAGTGGCTCTCGCCATTGATCATTTCGCGTGTGGACTGCCGAGGTTGAGCGTCGAATTTCGCTCGTTGGCGTTTAATCCAACCCAACTTGCCGATGACTGCCAGGCGCACCGCCTTGTCGCTGACGTGCAGCGGTGCCGCGACCCGCACCCGTCCATTGGGCGGATAAACTCCCAGATGCAAATTCTTGATGTCCTTGCGGACGACCTGAACTGGCAGACCATTAATTGTGATTCGATGAGCTTCAATATTCATTCTGGTTCTTCACCAATTCGAGCAATTGATCGAGAGCAGCATCATCGAGCGCCACAACCTTCTTGATGGCATACTTTACCTGTTTAAGTTTGACCGGATGGTTGCGAAAACCGTCTTGCCGAGTCTCTCGCACTACCGCATCCACTTTCAGGGCAAGCGCCTCGTCCTTGCCGAGATTGTCGTAGAGCGCCTTCTTGGCCGCCGTATCGAGCGACTTGGGATACGCAGTGCCACCCGGCCCGTCCTTCACCTGCTTGGTCAACTCAACAATCTTTGCCAGATATGCAGCGTAGTTCAGTGCCTCCTGTTTGCGTTGGGCAATCAAGGCGTCGAGCAGTGCCGACATCTTCTCATAATACTTCGGGTTGATCGGTTGCTCGTCGATGATTAGCTTGCGGACGTTGTTCTCGATTGCTTCGGCAACCGCCTCCTTGTTCTTCTGGATGCCTTCCGGCATGGCCTTGACCGCATCTGCGCCACGTTCCGCGATAAGTTGAATGAGTGATAAATCATCCAGACCAGAGACCTTTTCGCTTTCTTCGGCACGGATGTAGGTGTCAATCAAGTGCCGCATCGCGGGCTCGTACCGCTTTAAGTCAATGGCGTCGCCGCTGTGCAGCTTCACCTCGTTTCGCAAATTCTCGTAGAACGTGACATCCTTCTTGATGGCTTCTGTCTCTGCCGTGGTGTATCCAGCTTCTGGCATTTCGCTGGCAATATCCGCATAGGCACGGAGTAGGGCAGCCGTGAGTTTGTACAGGGACAACCGTTGCGGCTCGTTCTCTTTGAGTTGAACGACATCGCCAGATTCTTTCGAAGAAAAATAGCGCAGATAAGACAGTTGATCTCGGGGCGGTTCAATTGGTTCGCAAAGCGCACGTACCTGCTCCAGGGCGTCGTCCAGCCGCTCCCTTGCCTTTTCCAGACGGTCTTTCAGCAGCCCGGCCACATCCGCTTTATCATAGCCCTCGAACGCGCCGCTGGTGTAGTCGTGTACGGCGCTTTCCAAGCTATTGAACAAGTCTTTGTAGTCGATGATGTAGCCGTATTCCTTGTCATCTCCATCCAGCCGATTCACCCGACAGATGGCTTGGAAGAGCCCATGATCGTGCATTTCGCGGTCAATGTAGAGATACGTGGCGGGCGGAGCGTCAAAGCCGGTCAGCATCATGTTCACGACAATCAATAACTTTATCTGACCAGGCTCTTTGACGAACTTTTCTTTGACTGCTTTCTCAAACTCCTCAGCGCGATTGACCGCCTTCTCCTTTGGCTCGTTAAACCAGTCAGCCAGCATTTGCCGGTAGATTTCGTACTGATGAAGCTTCTCGGTTTCGCCCTCGCCAGTCTCCTCGCCTTTGATGTTGGCCACGGATGGCGTGTAGGAGGTGACAATGGCGCACTTACCATGGAGGTCAGTCTTGTCGAATAGCTCATAGAACTTGCATGCCTGGTATATGCTGCCTGCAATGAGCAAGGCATTGCCGCGTCCGCTCTTTAGGCGTTCGCGGGTCTCCATGTCAATCAGGATGTCGGCGACAATCTTCTCCAGTCGATCTTGGCAACTCAGCACCTGACGCATTGTGCCCCATCGCTGCTTGAGCTGCGCCTTTGCCAGTGGCGTCAGACCTTTCGTCTTCAACTCAAACCATTGATCAATCTTTGCCTGCGAGGTGATGTTCTGATCGATGTTCCGCGCCTCGTACCTCAGATCGAGCACGACGCCATCCTTGACCGCTTCGTCGTACTTGTAGGTGTGAATGTACGGGCCAAATATCTCGATGCTTGTCGCTTTGTCCGCCTTCAGCAAAGGCGTACCAGTGAATCCAATGAACATTGCATCCGGCAGGATTCCTTTCATCGCCTCATTTAACCGGCCTGACTGAGTTCGGTGACATTCATCGACATAGACGTACAGGTCGCCCTTGGCTTTGAATCCTGGCGGCAACGCCTTCTTCAGCTCTGCTATGTAGCCTTCCACGTCCGGTTCATCCCGACCTCCAAACTTGTGGATCAGGGAACAAATCAACCATGGTTTGGTATCGTTGAGCGTGGCAATCAAGTCCGCACCACTCTTTGTCCGGTAAATGTCTTCGTTGACGCCCTTGAATACCTTCTCGATCTGTTCATCCAACTCAGTCCGGTCAGTGATGACCAGCACTCGGGCATTCTTGGCATTCTCCCGAATCCACTTGGCCAGCCAAACCATGATGAGGCTCTTGCCGCTGCCCTGCGTGTGCCACACGATGCCACCCTCTCGACGCTTTACAAACTCCTGGGCGGCGCGAACGCCGAAATACTGATTATGGCGGCAGAGCTTTTTGACCCCGGCATCGAACACGATGTAATCATGGATCAGTTCGAGCAACCTCACCTTGCTGCACAGTTGCGTCAGAGCCCGGTCGAGCGGATTGACTACCGGGCTGTCCTCTTTCCATTTTAGATAATACTTCTCGGGCGTTTCAATTGTGCCGTACCTCAACCCCTCGGTATCATTTCCGGCGAAGACAAACTGCATTGTGGAAAAGAACGGCTCGATGAATTCCCGCTTCTGGTTGTCGAGGTTCTGGCGGATACCCTCGGCGACTGAAACTGTCGAGCGTTTGAGTTCCAACACGACCAGTGCGATGCCGTTGATGTACAAGACCACATCGGGCCGCTTACCGTGGGCCTTGGCGTCGGCTGGCAGGACAGTGACTTCCTCCGCAACGGCAAAATGGTTATTCTCAGGGTGCTTCCAATCCACCAGCCAGACCGTGAGCTTTTTCTCGCCAACATCGGGCGGTACTTTGACGCCGTAGCGTAGCAGGTCATAAACTGCCCGATTGCGGTCATAGAGGCTCTTGCTAGAGTCGCCCGCCGCTTTCTCTAATTCGTACAGCGCCTTACCGATCAATCCGTCAGGGTATTTTTGTTTCTTGAGAAAAACGCGCAGTAGATCCGGCTCGATATTGCGGTTGTTTTCCCGTTCCTCCCAATTGCCGACGTACTCGTAGCCTAAATTGCCAGGATACTTGTTGTCGGAGAACAGGCGAATGACTCGCTGTTGAGTCTTCCTTTCGAGATCGCCGATGTTACTCATATCAGCCGAGTCCTTCCGGTCAGCAACTCCTGCATCATGCCCTGTTTGAGGGTGCGGGTTTTTGCCTGCCGCGCCTCCAACGCCTCAAGCTCCGCATCCATGTCCGACAGCACTCCGGCAATCGCGGTTTGTTCAGCCTCGGTCACCGGATAACGAAACTTGAAAGCAAGAATGGCGGTCTTTTGGACGTTAGGCAAACCAGAGCCGACACGAAGCTTCATAATTGCAGCCTGCTGCCCTTTGAGCCCGTGATAAAGGAACCGGTTGTCAATTCCCTTGGGGATGACTGAATAACAATGGCCGCCGCACCAATAGCGTTCTGTCATGAACTGAACGTATCCGCATGAATTACCGCCTTCGCTGATGGCGATGGTGTAAGCCGGTGTGTTTGCCTTATTAGTGTAGCCCGATGGGGATATTCCGCCGTTCAAGTGGGCGAAGATTCCGTTCAGGTTGGTCTCGTTGTTATGCAGTTGAGTTCCCTTCGACACTGACGCGACTTTGTCGAGCGCCGTTACCTCCCACTTTCCGGTGAAGCCCGGCAGGCGGGTCTGGCCGGTGAGCAATTGCTGCACGGCGGCCTGTTTGAGGTCGCGCTTCTTGACGATAAGTTTCTCCAGCGAGCCGATCAGGGTATCCATATCTGCCAGCGCTCCTGCGATGGCACGTTGTTCAGCGAGGTCATGCGGCCAAGCGATATTTACCGAATGCAGAATCGACTGCGTAACGAGCGGCAAGTCATTTCGATTTTTGACATCATTCAAGCCCGCAGACTTCAGCGCAAGCGCGAGAAACCGAACATCCAGTGGCCGACGGATGATATGAGGATAGAGAGCATTGTCCGTAACCCACGCAGGGCCTTGGGTCAAGTACACTTCACCACATTTTTGACCAACGCGTCCCACGACCACAGTCGGCTGCTCTACAAGAGGGCGGGCAGTGTAACCAGCGATGCCATTGCCCCCAAAGACGGGGACAGGTGTATCGGAAGACCGTCGATGCAACGACGCCACGCTGATACCAGTACCAGATGTGAAAGAAGCGAGGCTGCCAATTGAGATGACCTCCCACTCCTTTGGAATCACACCCACCTCGGTCTCCTTATAGCCGGGTTTCACTTCCATTTCGCGCCCATCTTCTTTAGGTGTTCGTCCACTCGGGCAGCAAGCGCCCTAACTTCTCCAGTCAACTTTGGCAAAGGCGTGGCGTAGCGGTCGGCCAGTTGTCGAATGCGGCCGGTAAGCGCCTGCGAGACACTATCGAGTTCGCCTTGCACGTCAGCGGCCAGTCGCGCCAGCCATTTGTCGTCCACAACAAGAGTCTTGATGTCATCCTCGTCGAGTTTGGGATACTTGGCTGCAAGGTTGTTGTCCAATTCTTCCTGCGCTTGTTTCAGGCGGCGCTTCGTATCCGACTGCTTTTCCAGCAGGTCAGCATAGCCCTCCAGCGCCTTGCATTCATCGGCAAAGTCAGGGTCTTTTGCGATCTCTGCAAGACGGGCCTTCACGGCCTTGGCGGCGATCTTCTTCTTGTCACCTTCGCCTTCGACAACATCCTCTAGCAATCCTCCCTCGCCGCTTTGCTCCTCTTTCTGTTCATCAAGTCGTTGCTCGATCTCGGCGAGTTCTTGTTCGACGCCTTCTATAGCCGTCCGCTCGACCACAAAGTAGCGAGCGACCAGAATGTCACAGGGGATGAGATCAGACTTGAATCGGCGCTTACCCTTCTTGTAGTCGTGCGACTCCGGCCAAATCAGCTTTCCGTCTTTGTTTTTTACCTGGAGAATCTCGCGAACTTGAGCCCCCGCTTTCCAACTGTCGGCTGAAATGATGTAGACATCGTCCTGCATAGTCTCGGCCCAGTAATCCATGAGGTGTTGATACACGTCGTAGGCATCGAGTAGTGGCGCTTTTCGGAAGGTCTCCAACAAGTCCTCTGACAGCTCCTCGATCAACGCCTTGGGTTTGCCGCCTACAGTGATGCCTTTCAGGCGCGGGGTATTAGCTTTTCGCCATTTGAAGAACAAGTTAGTCACAGATTCGTTGAAGGCAGTGAACTCTGGATGGCCAAAGATTGTTGGCTTGATGTCAGCAGCGGCAACTTTCAGTTGGCAGTAGCCGGGCCGGTCGGCCTTCTTGAACAGCGTAGCGCGGATGGAAGGGATGACCTGCCAGTAGGGTTCGAGCGTGTCAATATCGCGGTTCGGGATGCCGCCGTTAAGATGGGCGTCGATGTCCTGAATGTCCTCCGTCTCTGTGCTGTCAATGTAGCGCGGGAGGTTGAGGTTGAAGTCGTTCTTCGCGTCGCTGATTTCGGCCACCGGAACCATTCGGGAGTAACCAGGGATTTTGAGTTGGCGATTGAAGGTGTCCACAATCTTGTGGATGTCCTGAGCGCGGAGCCGGTTCTTATTGCCGTCCTTGTTGAAGCCCTTGGAGGCATCAACCATGAAGATGCCCTTGCGAGCGAGGGCGTGCTCCTTGTCTAGCACAAGGATGCATGCGGGGATGCCGGTGCCGTAGAACAAGTTGGCCGGTAGTCCGATTATGCCTTTGATGTAACCCCGACGGACGACTTCCTTGCGGATGACCGCCTCTGCACCGCCACGAAACAGGACGCCGTGAGGATGAATTACCGCGCCTTTGCCGTTGCTCTTGAGCGAGGCGAGGATGTGGAGCAGGAATGCGAAGTCGCCGTTCTTCTTCGGCGGAATGCCGAACTCAAATCGTTTGTAGAAGTCGTGCTCGGGGTCAAAGCCGTTACTCCACGATTTGGTTGAAAACGGAAAATTGGCGACGACGAAGTCAAACGTCTTGAGGCTGTCATCGAGATTCTTGTAGTGCGGCGTCGAAAGCGTGTTGTCGTTCCAGATGGAAGCTGTGGGACAGTCGTGGAGAATCATATTCATCCGAGCCAACGCCGCAGTGGCATTATCCATTTCCTGACCGTAAATCGTCACGTCCACCGGAGCTTCGTCGTGCGCCTTGAGCAGCAAAGAGCCGGAACCGCAGGTCGGGTCGTAGATGGTTTGGTTGACTCGCGTTGCGTTGCTGATGCCGATCACCTTCGCCATGATACGGGAGACTTCAGCGGGGGTAAGGAATTGCCCCTTACTCTTGCCGGATTCGACGGCGAAATGGCGCATCAGATATTCGTAGGCGTCGCCCATGATGTCGTCGCCCTCGGCCCGGTTACCGCCAAAGTTCAGCGCCGGGTTGTCGAAAATGGCGACCAGGTTGGACAGACGGTCGACCATGTCCTTGCCCTTGCCGAGCTTGTCCGAGTCATTGAAATCAGCGACATCAATCACGCCCCTGAGATCATTAGCTTCAGCGAGCTTGCCGATGATCTTGTTGATTTTGTCGCCGATTTCCTTGTCGCCCTTCAGCGTGACCATGTCAGGAAATCCGCCGCCCTTGGGCACCTCGATCAGCGCGTCTTTCTGGCCAGCATATTTATCGGAGACGTATTTGACGAACAGCAGGACGAGGACGTAATCCTTGTATTGTGAGGCGTCCATCCCCCCGCGCAGCTCGTCGCAGCTTGCCCACAGGGAGCTGTAGAGTTCGGATTTCTTGATAGCCATTGGTCAATCCTGGCGTCGCTTTACTATGTCGCTGCCCCTCTGACTTCCATCGAACAATGGAGATGCCTCGCTGTACGGGCGGCAGATTACCAAAAACTGCGGCGTCGCACAACGTCCAGAAAAGTTGCGAACTTGGGAGTTAAGCCAACAACGAGAAGTGATCCACCGAATTTAACTCAATGATTTGACGCTGGCACACTTGCAATCAGCGTTTACTTGAATCAAAATCCGCCATCGTGAACGACAGATCTGCACCCAAGACGGGAGAGATTTTTAGTAAGAAACTGTTCCGTGGAACAGGTAGATCCAAGGCAAGCAGTGTCTACACCAACAAGAGTTTGGGAGCGATTTTTGGCAAAGTCGGGTATTGGGCGATAAGCGAGGCCGTGGCGAAGAAATTCGGGCCTAATATCGAGAGTAGAGTAATTACCCTGGAAAATCCTTTGGTGTTGGACAGCGATCTTGCGCTCGGAGATCTAGTTGGGGCTACGACACTGCCTCCAAATCCCACACTTGAAGATCTAGACAAGGCCGAGCCGTTGCCGTCAAAAGCGAGAGAACAGATTCAAGCATTGCACAAAGCAAAGAAGCTGCTCAAAGCGAAGGGGAATGACGGGGTAATCGTGTGGCTGGAATCCGATATCGGCAATAAACATCTCCGTGCATGGTTCCGCGACACTCAGATTATCGAGTTGTAGCTGTCCGACTCGCTCCTCCAAGCGAGTACTGTCGACCTATGAAGCTGATCGTTTCTGCTTGTTTTCGAGACAGCAGAAGTGTTCCATTTTTCCATGCCGCGCTGCCGAAGCTCTAGTTCTCTCGACCATCTGCTTGAACTCAGGGAGATGGCTTTCCGCGTCGCTCCGCAAGTCGATTGGGGAGCGGATGCTTCATAGAGTTTAGACAGAGTAGTTTCTTTACGGTTTTCCATGCTGGCGCAGCACTTCCGCGACAGCCTTGTTCTCCCTAGCGACGGCCAAACCTAAAGGCGTTTGGCCCTTCTTGTTCGTTGCTTTGACATCAGCGTCGTGGGCCAGGAGCAACTCCGTCAAGTCCTTGCGAACTAGAAGCGCCGCATAGTGGAGCGGCGTATCGCTCTGTTTGTCCTTTGCATTAACTGGGGCTTTGTTGGCCAGCAACAGTTCCGCGACCTCCTTACGACCGTAAGCGACCGCGAGGTGCAGCGGCGTCGCGGCGAAGTCGTCTCTGTTGGAGACCAAACCCGGATCTGTCTTCAGAAGCGCCGTGACCCTTTCCAGGTCGCCACGAGCGGCTGCCCCTTGTATTTCGCCGCAGTAGGCGATGCTACTCCATATTTGCGCGATAAGCACGAAGCCGACGCAGTACATCAGTGACGAGCGGCGAAGTCTGTTAATGGAAGAGTTCGGAGGATGCATAATGGCTTGCGTGACCCACTTAGATGATATTGACAAAATACCTAGATGCCCCCTCCCTGGCTAGCTCCAGGCTGATCAAAGCCGATTCTATAGTCGAGTTGAGGGTTTCTCGAAGATCATCTTTACCCTTTAGAACAAGCTGCCAGGTGTTTTGGGCCAATTCCAAGCTCTTGCGTACATTGTCGAAGTCCTCGCGAAGGTCGAATGGAATATCGCAGTCGGTCGGCCAAAGGAGATAGTCCTTTCCAAGCAAATCCTCTTTGCCGGTGGCCTTCAACTTAATGAATTCAGCTTCAACTTTCCTCCTTTCCTCTGCCAGTTCCGAAAACGACATTCCCTGTTTAAGACCCGCCTCCAAATAAGCAAACTCGTCAAGTAATGGCTTCACCTTCTCATACTGGCGTCTTTTGCGGTCGGTCAGCCAGTCTGTGTCGGTGCTATTTGGTTTCTGCGTGGCTCTTTGGACGGCGGTAGCCAAGGCGGTAGGCTGCGGCCTCGATATAGCCTCCTCCGTCCCAACGAATGAACTCGTATTCTCTGAGATCGGAAGGAACTCTCGTTTCAAAAAGTCTCTGTCCAGATAGACGAAGCCCGAAAGTAGTAAAGTCCAACCAATGATTTTCCAGACGTTTGAAGATGATTTCTCACTTGCTGGTTTAAGCGTTTCTTGAGGAACCAACTTGGAACCCAACGTCGCGAGTCCGTACCAGATGACGCTCGTAGTCACAATAGCGCCCTCAATCCTCGACGATGTTTTCAGTGTACCCAAGTAGTAAAAGCACGCCGCCCCACCGACCAACCCAACAACTGCAACTACGAGGGTAAGAAGCGCCTCACCACAGCCATGGGTGGATTGCTCTTTGCTTTGGCCTGGCCGAGAGTTGGGCGTCCTCCACGATGACAGTTGCGGTATGACGATCTCCGAGTTGCAGCTTGGGCAATTGACGGTCAATCCTGCGCCTGCTTCATCAGCGACAAGGTCTTTTCCGCATGTCCCACATCTGAATTCTATATCGGCCATTGCCGTCCTGCTCTCGCGCAACCCCGTAGACATTGAGAATATCCTATTTTGGGATAATCGCGCAAGGCGATTTAGTCTGGGTTCAGCAGGGGGTAATGACCAAATCGCTCTATACGGAGAAGCAGCAACGGTTTTGTAACTTGCTGATCGAAGCTCGCCAGCAACGCGGATTGACGCAGATTGACGTTTGCAAGAAGCTGGCCCGTCCGCAGTCGTTTGTTTCCAAGTACGAAAGCGGAGAGCGGAGATTGGACGTTTTGGAATTCCTTGAGGTTGCTGACGCTTTGGGCATTGACCCGTCGCGTTTCATCAAACAATTGCTCCGTTAGCGGCCACGCGGGCGGGCCGTCTCGAAGATTGTTCCGGCTCTGAAATCGGGTGTTTACCCTTGTGACTACAATAGCCCGCCCTTGGGTCGAAGCAGGACTATTCAACTTTCCTGCCGAATGAAAACCACGTCGAGCGACTCCGCTCGTCCGTTTCTACACGGAAGCGTTTTACAATGACGCGAGCCAAACGAGCGGAGTGCTCGATCTCATATCCATCCTAACTAATCTCCCTCCAACCCACTTCCCCATGCAGACCCCGAACGAATCTGACCGTATAGCTTGTACCGAGTTGGAGATGGGACAAGGCCTGATAGTCCTCCGAGAAGTCATCCTTAACGAGCGTATCACCGATCCAAATGGCGAGATCCTCCCCATCTGTTGCTCGGAACACTATGTCGGCGTCCATTTCCCTATCCGCCGCGTCAGTACTAAACTGTTTTGACAGCCATTTGTTGAGTCGGGAGTTCGGTTTGCTTCGACCGTCTAGAATATTTTTAAGGCTAGTATTTTTGGCAAAGGATTTACATGCTGCGGCTGGTAACTCGCATTGCCATTCCCCGCAGCGGAAAACTAGGCCCTTCAGTACGCACTCGGCTTGTTCCATAAGATGATCTTCGTTCATGGCATTCCTTTAATGAATAACCCGCCGTCGTGATGAAAAGCAGATGAGAGCTTTGCTGGCATTCGCCAGCCGACCGGCGGGTCAAATTGCGTTGGGACTTCATCTGCTTTCATCAGTTCGATTATACAATTTGAGGTCGGTCTAAATCTTCCTGTTCAGCTTGGCCATATTGATGATCTCTAATAGAAGTTGGAAAACCCAAGGCCCGCTATGAAAAAGACGACAATTCTATCTGGCACCGATGCAAAGCATTTGTCTGGTCGATCAAGAACAGTACTGGATTGTGACCAGACAGTTTGAGTTCGAACGTTGTTGGCTCTACGCCCGTACCTGGGGAATGAGACCCCTCATCTAGCTTCGGGGTTGTGTCTTTGTCGACTTGCGCCCAGCCCTTGTCCGCTGATGAAAATCGCTCCACGATGCCCGCAGTTGAATTCGTACGACCCGTTGTGCTTTGAAAGAGTCAAGGGTTGAAAATCCTCAATCGTGATGCGAATGCGGGCTTTACGATACGCTCCAGAGGATGCTTCAAGAAAGCTCCTTTACTGCCCAACCCCTCCCCAATTGACCGGGACATGCACCGCTGACCTGTTCTATCAAGTCTACCGTTTGCAGTACGCGAAACATGGCCGCAATCTCGGCGTTATGGCATTTGGTCTTTAGCGTCTCCAGCAACGCTGTTTTAGCTTGCGACCGGCTGAAATGCGTAGTGGACAATCGTCCTTGGGAATGCCGCATACACCAGTAAAGCGCCGACAGTTTTGCTATTGTAATCGGCCTGTCGCCGTTTCCTTTGCTCCACTTAATTGTGAAGCCTTTTACGCGCTGCTCCATCAGGTCTTCGGTCTTCTCCCTTGCGGTTGTGTAGCCGCCATAGCCAAACCGACATTTTTCCGGATCAAACGTCTGCGACAACCACCGGCTGATCTGGCCGAATCGGAACGACGTAGTATCGGACTGCGAACCAGACTTGTTCAATCCGAGGTTTTGGTATTCCAACTCTAATTCTGAATCGGTAGGAACCCGTCCCAGATGACGGGCGAACAGCATGCCAAACTCAATCCTTCGTTCATGACTGTTCTGGACGGCGACCAGATTTCTGGCAGCAAGCTCATAATTAAGTGCTGCCGGGAACACACTATTGTGTGTCTTTAATGTGCTTGTTTTATCATCTGGATCTTCCAGGGACTTTTGGGGCTCATCAAAGTCTCCCGCGTAGAGCCTGCTGAGAGCCTCCTCGAAGCCGTCATTGAAATAGTATTCGGGAATACCGATACCATGAACGAGCAGCTCTCTCTGGATTTCCTCCAAATGTTGGACATTAAACGTTGGCGCTTGGAAGAACTGGTGTACGGCCAACATGCTACAGTTGCGATAGAAGGGAATCTTAATGACAGGATTGCGACAAGTGATCTTGAACCTTGGTCGTTCGACGACGGTACCATCGTCAAGAGTCCTCTTAACAATGACGGGCTTGCCATCTTGTGTCTCAAAACCGATCAGAGTTGGCAGTCCTCGAATTCCATCTAGTGCCGCATCGTACCCTAAATGAATTCGGCGACATTCGATGCCATCGGCGATATTCTTGCAGAGCGACTGGAGATAATTCAGCGTCGCGTAGTGACTTCCCATGCAGGTACGAGAGTTGTAATAGAGCTTAACGAACAAATGACAGCCGAGGCTGTTTGTCGATGCTTCGTGGTACGAACCCGGAAAGAGGCTCAGAATTAAATCGGTCGTCTTTTGGACATCGCGTTCACCGTGATGGCAGTCGACATCAAATCCCAACAGCAAGAGGGCGATGTCCTTCGAAGTGAACTTCCTTTCATCTAGCGCAAAGCATCTGGCGTCGAAATTCAATTTCCGCCAAGCGTTGTCGTGACTGCCGTACCCGATGCTGGCATACGCATTCCACTTGCTTCGATAATAGTACTTATCATTGCCGCGACAGTGTTGGACGAACCTCTTCTTCGTCAGATATGCCAGTTTTACCCGCTCTCCGTTTAGCAAGGCGTTCATCGTCACATTGAGATTAAGTGGGCGGATACCGGTTAAGACCCGACCATCGACATCCTGAAACTTCCAGAATACGTTGCAGTCGATGGCACTGATGAATGCTCTGAGCAATTGCCAAGCAGCTTCCTCGGAAGATGTCGGCGAAATCGACGGATGAACTGCATCGTGGGACAAGTCCGTCGCGCTCCGTATGAAATTGGAGGCGAGTTGCTTTCTGATGCCGATTTCGCAGTGTAACGGTAATTTGAATGAGTTCCGTTCCATTTGGTTCTCTTTACAATTCAACTCGCATTAAGATTTCGCATGCCTCTGAAACGGCCCGTTTGGTATTCGTTGGAAGCGGACGAAAGACTTTACGTTCGGCTGTTAGCTTTCTCCCAACCGCTTCGGCAAGATTCTGGATCTCACGTACGGAAATTCCGCTGCTGGTATTGTAACTGACGATCAGCGTCCGAATATGATTGGCCCGTAAGAAGAGCTGGCTGAGGCCCGCAATTGCGCTGCGTCGGACAGAGAAGTTGAT
>Ga0206923_1103_pt1 | contig 18145 bp, 18 predicted proteins | sample Alteio_BWOrgHeat_64_FD_152961 | JGI IMG/M metagenome (GOLD analysis project Ga0206923, IMG submission 152961) | Enriched cells from forest soil in Barre Woods Harvard Forest LTER site, Petersham, Massachusetts, United States -... | ecosystem: Environmental > Terrestrial > Soil > Temperate forest >...
TACAACACGCATTGGGCTTTGGATTGTGCTTGCTGTCGCGCTGGCCTACACGGGCTGGCTGGGGTGGCACTGGCTGCCGCTGGGGTATAGCGACAAGGAAATGAGCGGGTCGATCTCGCGCGCGTGGGACATCAAGAACGAACTCGTCCAACATCATCTCCTGCCGTGGTGGTCGCCGTATTAAATGAGCGGGTCGAGCTACGGGCTCAATTACACGCGCGGCTTTTATCTTATCCCATTCATCGTGTTCTCGATGTTCACCAACTGGATGATCGCGGGCAAACTTACGGCGTTGCTGGCGGTGTTCCTGAGCGCGGTCACGATGTATTTCTGCGCGCGGCATTTCATGAAGAATGAATGGGCGGCGGTTTTGTCCGCGCTCGCGTTCATGCTGAACCCCGAGCTGCTTATCCGCGCGGCGGGCCAGGAACATGTGACCATCATGCTGTTCTTTCCGTTCATCCCATTGATGTGGCTGACACTGGCGCGGGCCCTCGAACGAAACACGTTTCGTGACACCTTTATCTGCGCGGTAGTCGCTGTGTTCGCCTGGTGGACAGACAACAAGCAGGCGTTCATCAGCTTTCTGTTCCTGTTTACCTACGCGCTGTACTGGCTGTGGCCGCGCCGGAAGCAATGGGAACCCGCGGCGCGGACGTGTGCGTTGCTAGCCGCGCTGGGACTGGGACTCGGCGCTTGGACGCTGGCGCCGGGATTCGTGGAAACCGGGGACGTGAAGCTGTTTATTGGCGACCCGTTGCTCGGGTGGCAGAAGAACTATGCGTTCAAAAGCTTGCTGGGATTGGTGGACCGCAATGGCGTGGCGACGAGCAACGCCACCAGCACAGTAATGTCGCGGATCCAGGCCAATGGCGGACACGTGGGCAGTCAGGCTGAGCTTGAACAAGTGCAGCGGGTGATGTCGCTTGTCTCCGATTCCACCGAGAAATACATTGGCATTGTCCTGCTGGTGGTGATCGCGGTCACGCTGTTGTGGAATGTGCGGCGAGTCAATCGAAGAGCCACGTGGTTCTTCGTGGGTGCGCTGCTGGCGACGCTTCTGTTTTCAACAGGATTGAGCAGTGTGTGGAGCGCAAACTGGACGACATGGGACGCGCTCTCGTCGCAGGGCGTAAACGGAGTCCCGATGGCGTGGTTGCTGGCGTGCGCCGCGTTTCTGGTGCTCTTCTTCCGGCGGAAATTGACGAGCCCGCGCAAGATGGTGATCGCGGGGATTGCGCTCGCGATCTTCCTTTTTTTGCCGGGCTTTCAGTTGCTGGCAAATCTGCCGTACTTCAAGGACATTCGCGCCCCCTTCGTGTTCTACGACACGCCTGCGCCGTTTTGGGGGGGCGATGCTGGTCGGCTTCTTTGTCACCGACGTACTCTCGAGAGAAAAATGGCGCGCGCACATTCCCAAGATCGTCACGGGCCTTGGCGTTCTGTTGTTGCTCGATTACTGGCCGTATCAGAAACCAACGAGGGACAATGGCGTTCCCGCGCATACCTTGGAGAACTTGCAGGCGACGTACAGCGCGTTCCAGCAAGACAAGGATTGGGTGAAGACATACTCGCTGACGGGCCGATACTTTCACCTGCTCGGGCCGATGTGGAGCGGTAAACCGCAGGTATACGAGGCGTTTTATAACTGGATGTGCCCGCTCGGCACGGGGCTGCTGAACCAACAGGCGTTCAGTTCGTGGGAGAACCATCGCGCGTTCCTGAACCTGCTGGCGACGCGGTACGTTGTGTTCGACAAGACGGATCCCAGCGCGCCGAGTATGCAGCAAATTCTCGACGCCTATCGCAAGACTCTGCCGGTGTTTAACGAGAACGAAGATTTCGTCGTATTCCGCAACGACACCGCGCACACGTATGTCACCGCGTATGCCCGCGCGTGCCTCTATGCGGGAGATGTCCGCAAGTCCCCCGCTCTGGCCCTGGCGCTATCGGCCAAGGATTGGCCGCTCGTGCAAGCGAAAGAAGGCAGTGCCAGTGAGGTACCGGCGGATCAACAGCAGAAGTTCGAGCGGGTTTACGGAGAGGATAGTTCTCCGTTTCCACCAATCACCGCCGACGCAGTGGTGCCTCTGGAAAACGTCCAGCTCACGCGGGAGAATTCGCAATTGGTCCACATACAGTTGACCGCACCGTCGCCATGTCTCGCAGTTATTTCGGAGAGTTACTATCCCTTCTGGCACGCCGAAATCGATGGCCAGCCGGCAATAGTTCTCCGAGTGAGTTGTGGCTTAATGGGGTTGAACCTTCCCGGTGGCAGCCACACGATCATCCTGCGGTACGAACCGCCCAAGGTATATGCGCTGGCGGCGGTGGCGAGCTTGGGCACGCTTCTGGTGGGCTTGGGACTAGCGGTTCGTCGCAAGTAGGTTGGTAGGGACGACCTGCTAGTCGTCCGAGAGCGGCAATGCGTCTCTTACGAAAACGACTTCGGACGCGCAGCAGCGCGTCCCTACCGGGAAATTCGGATGCGCTGGTAGGGCCGCGCTGCGTCGCGGCCAATCCGGATTGAAAACGCGGACGCGCAGCAGCGCGTCCCTACCGGGCCCAACGCGTTAGCGGCTCTTCCACCAATCAACCGTCTGGCACAGGCCGTCTTCGAGGTTGTACCGCGGTTTCCAGCCGGTGCCTTCGCGGAGTTTCGTGTTGTCGGCAAGGAGATGCATCGGTTCGGTCGGGGAATAGGGCAGGGCGCCGAGTTTAATCAAATCGATGTGGTCGAGCAATCTGCCGAGTCTCATAGCGATGTCGCGCACGGTGACAGGCTCGCCGCTGCCGATATTGACAGCTCCGGTAAGATTGCTTTGGGCGATGGCACAGACGGCGCTGGCAACATCTTCGATGTGCAGGTAATCGCGGATGCGATCGCCCGGCACCAGCTTAGCTTCCTCGCCTCGCCGTAGTAGATTGATGACAACGGGCATAAGGCGTCGCGGGTCTTCGTATGGGCCGTACTGATAGAAGAAGCGCACCCACGCGAAATCGATGCCGACGGACGGCAGCGCGTTAAAGAGTTCGAGTTTCGATTGCACGTAGAGCGTGGATGGCGCGGTGGGAGTCGATTCGTGTTGGGGTGGGTCGCTGGTGGCATATTCGAAACACGTCCCGGCGGCGACGAAGCGACGGCAGCCTGTTTCCTTAAGTTGCTGCGCCAAACGCAAGCTGGCTTCGACCCAGTCCTTGTTCAACGGCGAATGAAGGTACTTTCCCGGTTCGACGTACCATGCGAGGTGGACGCAAAGGTCGAAGGGTGAAGGATGAGGGATGAAGGATGAATCGAGGAGGTCGCCGTGGATGAAATGAATGGAATCGCGAATGTCTTCAAGGCGCCACAAGTTGGTCTCGGGTCGCACCACCGCGTGTACTTCGTGACCCTCGCGGACCAACTGCCGCGCGATGTGCGAGCCGATGAAACCGGCAGCGCCAGTGATCAGGATTTTCACAGCCGTGAGCCGTACTGGGCCGTATAATACTTCTTGAACTCGCCACTCTTGATCTTGCGCCACCACGATTCGTTCTGAACGTACCAATCGATCGTTTCATCCAGGACACGAGGAAAATCGCGGTTCGGGCGCCAGCCGAGCGCGGCGAGTTTGCCCGCGTCGAGGGAATAGCGGCGGTCATGACCGGGGCGGTCTTTGACAAGTTGGATCAACGACTCGGGCTTGTCGAGTTTCTTGACGATGCCCTTGGCGATCTCGATATTCTCAACCTCATTGCCGCCGGCGATATTGTAGGTTTCGCCGAGTTTGCCACTGGAAATGAGGAAGTCGATCGCCGCGCAGTGGTCTTCGACGTAAATCCAGTCCCGTACGTAACGTCCGTCACCATAGAGCGGGAGCGGTTTGCCTTCGAGCGCGTTGGTGATGAAGAGCGGAATGAACTTCTCGGGATATTGGTTGGGACCGAAATTGTTCGAGCAACGCGTGATCGTGACGGGCACGTTGTGCGTCGTGAAATAGGCAAACGCGAGACGGTCCGCGCCAGCTTTGCTGGCGGAATACGGGTTGCGCGGGTTGAGCGGTGATTCCTCCGTAAAGCTGCCGCTGGCGATGCTGCCATAGACTTCATCCGTGGAAACCTGGATGAATTTCTTCACCCCGAACTCGCGCGCCGCTTCCAGCAGCGTGAACGCGCCAAGCACGTCGGTCTTGATGAAATCATCCGCCCACAGGATGGAACGGTCCACGTGTGTTTCCGCGGCGAAGTTGACCACGATATCGATGCCCTGACTCCAGAGCCGCGAGACAAGTTCGTGGTCTTCGATGCCGCCTTTGACAAACTGATGGCGCTTGGGGTCGGGCAGGTTGGTCAGGTTTTCGAGATTGCCCGCGTAACTGAGCTTGTCGAGATTGACGATGTGCCAATCAGGATGCGTCCGCAGCGCAAATCTCACAAAGTGCGAGCCGATGAAGCCCGCGCCGCCAGTGACCAGGACGCGCATCAAGTTTTCCCTCGCGACACACTTAACTTCATACCATCGCGCTGGGCAACCATCAGGCTGGTCTCGAGGAGCTTCTCATGCGACGCGCCGGCATCCGCCCACCAACCGTCGAGGACATCATACGCGAGGTCGCCGCGCTTGATGTAGGCATTGTTGACGTCCGTGATCTCCAGTTCGCCGCGCCCGGAGGGTTTCAACGTGCGAATGATGTCGAACACGCTGGGGTCGTACATGTAAATCCCGATGACAGCGAGGTTGGATTTCGGATGCGACGGTTTTTCCACGATGCTGACGATGCGCTTGCCGCGCAACTCGGCGACGCCGTACGCGCGCGGGTTGGCCACTTCCTTGAGATAGACACGAGCCCCCTTCTTTTGCTTGCGAAACGCCGCGACGCCAGAGCGGATGTCCTTCTCAATCACGTTATCGCCCAACATGACCACAACCTTCTCGCCATCGGCGAAGTGTTCCGCGAGCCGCAACGCATCGGCGATACCGCCTTCGCCTTCTTGATAGGTGTAGTTGATGTGCGGGAGTTTGAACGCGCTGCCATTGCCCAGCAGACGCAGGAAGTCGCCGGCATTGGTGCCGCCCGTGACGATGAGCAGATCGCGCACGCCCGCATCCACCAGCGTCTGGATGGGGTAAAAAATCATCGGCTTGTCGTAAATCGGCAGCAGATGCTTGTTCGTGATCTTGGTCAACGGCGCCAGCCGCGTGCCCAAACCGCCTGCGAGAATAATGCCCTTCATTGGGTCAACCTAGAAAGCAAAAACGATGCCGCCAACGCGTTCCGTGTCATGATGCGAAAGAGTAGCGAAGCACCTCATGCAAGTCAATGGTCAGGCGGCCCATGGTCGGCCACGCAAGGAAAACATTTGACTCATGTTGTCCCGCATGCGATACAGGTCGAAGTTTTGGCAGTGTTTGGTGTGAAGGCTTCCTATAAAGCCGCGTTTACATGGCACGCTCGAACGAACGGCTCTCCAACCGGTGCCCGCTCGTTTTTCGCTGAGGTTTTGACCAAATCTTACCCCGAGGAGGATTATGAACCGATTCTGTTTGCTTGCCCCCCGATGGCGTAACAGTCTCGCGGTCGTCGCAGTTAGCGCAATGTTTGTGGGCGCGGTAGCGATGACAGTTGCCAAGGACGCCGAGACACCCCCCGCAAAAAAGAAACTGACCGGCGAGCAGTTGTACGCAATCAACTGCGCCCGCTGCCATGCTGAGCGGTATCCGACAGAGGCGACCAAGGCGGAATGGAAAACACTCATGACCCATATGCGTGTGCGGGCGAACCTTCCCGCGAAGCAGTCGAAGGAGATCCTCAAGTATCTCCAAGAAAACTGCGGCACCAACCCCTGAGGAATGACGCGAATGAGAACTCGTTCCCTGATTTTTAGAGTTATGCTTACCGTTGGGGTGTTGGGCGTTTTCCTACCGCGGCAAGCCTGGGCGGTCAGTGATGAGGAATTCAAAGCGCTGCAGCAGCAAATGCAGCAGCAGTCACAACAAATCCAGGACCTGCAAAATGCGCGACAGGAGGACAAGCAGGAGATTCAAAAGTTAAAGGAACAGCTCGGTGCTACGCAGAAGGCCACCGACGAAACGCAAGAGAAAGTGGACGAAACAGAGAAGAAGGTCGAAGAAACGCAACAAACAGCCACGGCAGCAGCGGAGGCGGCTGCCAAGGTGCAGCCGATTCATCCCATCCCGAGCGAAGGAATACTTTCGACACATAACGTTTCGCTCGTCGGGGACGCTGAAGTGCAATTCGCAAAAACAGAGGGGCAGCACAGTGCGTTCCTGTTGGCTGATTTTGCTCCGATCTTTCTGTATCGTGCGGGCGACAACGTGTTGTTCGAAGCCGGGTTCGATATCAGGCTCCACAACAACTTCGATTCGAGCGGCACCCGGCAGGCGGGCAGCTCGACGTCGGTGGATTTGAGCTTTGCGCAGCTGGACTATCTGTTCAATGATTACGTCACGCTCGTGGCCGGGGACATGGTGTTGCCGCTCGGCACGTACAGCGAACGCGCCGCGGGATGGCTCAACAAGATTCCAGACGATCCGTTGCCGCGATCGGTGCTGCCGGGTAGTGGCATCGGCGTCCAGTTGCGCGGCTCGCGAGCCATCGGAGAATCCGGCCAAATGGTCACCTATGCCATCTATGGCGCCAATGGACCGTCTTCGACCAATGGAGCGGGAGATGCAACGGCGCTTGATCTGGGCGGCAATGTCGGTGATACGGCAAATTGGCATTCTGATCCCAGCGCGGGCGGCCGCATCGGGTGGTTCTGCCCCTTGAAAGCCCACTATGATGTTGAGCTTGGGGTTTCCGGCCAGTCGGGCACATGGGACGACGCGGGGAAAGAGTTGTGGTCAGCCAACGTAGTCGATGCAACGCTTCACCTCAGTCCCTATTTTGAAGCGAAAGGCGAGTGGATCTACACTTGGGTGGAGACTGACGATCGCGGCACGATTGCTCCGCGGGGCTGGTGGATTCAGGCTGGTTACAAATTGGGGGGATTGCAATTGGAACTCCCGATGATCAACAGCTTCGAATTGGTCTATCGGTACGACCAGGTCAATGACGGCCTCGGGACGGGAACGGACCGGAATACGGTGGGCTGTGTGTATTACATCACGAACACGTTTCAGTTCGAGGGCGACTACGAATTCGTTCATAGCACCGATCCCACCCAAGCAAACAACCAACTCATCGTCCAACTGTCCTACGGATTCTAAGTGAAAGGAAATGTCATTGATTCCCATGAACACCAAACTCGTTACCATTATCCTGTGTGCTGCCACGCTCGCCTTGATCGGGACAGGCGCAGAGCGAGCCTGCGGGGATGAACTCGATGAGGCAACCAAGGCGCGCATTGCAAAAGCCGAAGCGGGGCCAGCTATGATTGACGTGTCCAAGTACCCGCAGCAAATCCGGGACGACTACGAACCGTTCTCGCAGAAATGCGCGCAGTGCCACAAACTAAGCCGGCCGATTAATTCTGACTACGTCCTGCCGGACGAATGGGGGCGCTACATCAAGCGGATGATGTACAAGCCCGGTTCAGGCATCAATGCAACTGACGGCAAGAAAATCTACGAGTTCCTCGTTTACGACTCCAGCGTTCGAAGAAAGACGGATCTGGATGCGAAGTTGAAGACCCTTTCGCCGGAGGAACGCGCGAAGGCCGAGAAGACAATCAAAGAGGTCGTGGATAAGATCAAGCAGTAGTCATCCCATCCAGCCATTTCCATGGAAGAATGCGTTCAGCCTTCGGCGGAAGAGCGAAGTCGTCGGGAATTCCTTGCCAATCTCATCATGGGAATTGGGGTTACGCTCGGAGTGGGAAGTTTGTTCATGCGGTTCTTTCAGTACCTCTACCCGGTTGTAGAGCCGGTCAAACTCGTGGAGGTGCTGGCTGCAAAAACCAGCGACATTCCCTCGGGAGCCGTTCATTTCGTGCAATTGGCGGAAGGGCCGGTGATGATCCAGAACGTAGGCGGCCAGTTGCACGCGCTGTCGGCCATTTGCACTCACATGGGCTGCATTGTTAAATGGCACCCCGAACTGAATGAATTCATCTGTCCCTGTCACCGCGGTGTGTATGGCATCGATGGGAACAATATTTCCGGGCCGCCGCCGCGTCCCATGGGCAAACTGGCGATCAAGGTGCGCGATGGCAACGTGTATGTGATGATACCGGCCCAGAAGGTGCAGACATGACCCGCTTCGGAAGATGGCTGTACAATCGGGTGCCGGTGGATCCGGAGACGTTGCGCAAACCATTGCGCGAGGAGTTACCGGTCCACCTGAAGCAATGGATGTTGTGCCTGGGCGGCACGCCGTTGTTACTATTCCTGATTCTCGCCACGACGGGAATCCTGCTGACGTTTTACTATGTGCCCGATCCCTCGCACGCCTATGAGAGCGTGGAGAATATCTCCTTTCACGTGCGATTTGGGTGGTTCATCCGCGGGATTCACCGCGGAGCGGCGCAATTGATGATCCTCACCACGCTGCTGCACATTATCCGGGTGTTCGGTACGCGCGCTTATCGCAAACCGCGAGAACTGACCTGGATGCTGGGTGTGGCGCTGTTTTTGACCGTGATGGGATTTGCCTTCACGGGCTATTCGTTGGTTAACGATCAGCTTTCCTATTGGGCCACGATCGTGGGCACGAACATGGTGGGAACAATGCCCGTAATCGGTAAACCGTTGTTGTATCTGTTGCGCGGTGGCCCCGAGGTGAATCCCAATACGATGTCGCGTTTCTATGATATTCACATTGGGATTCTGCCGACCATCACCACCCTGCTTGTTGTGGGTCACATTGTATTGGTTCGCCTGCACGGCGTGGCGCGGCTGGAAGAGGATCCCCGCACCGAGACTTACGCCTTCTTTCCCGACCATGTCCTGCGGGAGTTGATCGTAGGGTTGGTGGTGGTGATTGGTCTGGTCAACTACGCGATCTTCTTCCCACCGCACATTGGGCCTCCGGCCAATCCTTTGATTACCCCGGCGACGATCCGGCCCGAGTGGTATTTCTGGCCGGTGTTTCGCTGGCTGGAGTTGGTGCCGGAGATGATCGGACTGGCCGGAGTGCTGCTGTACGTCCTTGGCATGTTCCTCTGGCCGTTTATTGACGAAGGTCTGGAGAAGGTCGCACCGAAAAGGCATCTCGGACGTATTGTGGGAACGGTGGCGTTTCTCATCACGCTTGGCCTCTTGTTGTGGGAGGGTATTGCTGGATGAGAGAGAAAACATCATGACGATCACATCACAAAAAATTTTCGTGGGTTTCCTGGGACTGGCCCTATGCGCCTCCGTGGCAACCGTCGGTTACGTGGACGCCAGCCGACGACACAAGGCGGTGGCGGAAACGACGGCGGAAGCCACGAAACTGAATCCGGATTTGCAAAAGGGCGCCGAGATCTATCAGAAATACACTTGCTTTGCCTGTCATGGCGTCGACGGCAATCATCCGGTGGACAACTTCAATGCGCAGACCGCGCAGAAAGTTCCGCCTGTGAACCATGTTGCCGAAAGTTATACCAAGGAAGAACTCGCCAAGAAGATTTGGGATGGAGTCCCCCTCGAGCCGAAACTTGATCCCAACGGCCCGACTCCGCCGCTGCACATGCCGTCCTACAAGGGGATCGTCAGCCAGGACGATATGACACTGCTAGTAGATTACCTCTTCAGCCTGAAGCCCAAAGACGCAGAGAACCTGGGGTTCTAGCGGGCGATTTCCGACATCAAATTCAGAGAGCGGGTCGGCACGGGGGTAATCCTGCTTGACTTTGACTTTGGCTTGCGGCTTTTTACGTGCGTATGTCCGTGGGGAAGACTGCTCAGACGATCAGCACTGCTGCGGGTGCGGAAGCGCGCAAGCCGACGGCGGAGTTGAACTATCAATCAAAGATCGACGATCCGTATTCCAGTCACTCGATAATTCTGACGCGGGTGGGCGAGGGGAAGGGGCGGAGGATACTGGACGTGGGTTCCGCCCAGGGAGTGCTGGCGCAGAGATTTTCGGCACGGGGATTTGAAGTAACCTGCGTCGAAGGCAGCGCCGAATTGGCTGCATTGGGCAAGGACAAGTGCCACGAGATGATCGTGGCAGATTTGGACAAGCCGCTGCCGCGATTGAACGGGCAATTTGACATCATCGTCTACGGCGACATCTTGGAGCATCTGAGAGATCCTCTGCAAGTTTTCAAGGGGTTCAATCAGTCGCTGCGGCCGGACGGTCGGGTGATCGTTTCGGTGCCGAACTTCGCGCACTGGTGGGTGCGGTTCAACCTGCTCTTTGGGCGGTTCGAGTATATGGACCGCGGGATACTGGATCGGACACATCTGCGGTTTTTCACGTTGCGATCGTTCCAAGAGTTCCTGCGAGAAGCCGGACTGGAATGCGAGGAGATGGTGGCGACGCCCATACCGCTATTGCTTATGGTGCCCGAACGGCATCATGGTGGCTGGCTCCGACTCTTGCATGGTATGAATGCCGCTGTATCGAGGTGTTGGAAAACCATGTTTGGATATCAATTTGTTGCCGTGGCACATCCGAGGAACGCGTCATGAAACCCAAAGTTGTCGTTGTGATGCCCGCTTATAACGCGGGGCGTACCTTGCGCATGACGTATGAAGAATTACCCAAAGACACCGTCAGCGCGGTCATCCTGGTAGATGATGGTTCGACGGATGAAACCTTGCAGATTGCCCGCGAGTTGAAGCTGGAAGTGTTTGTCCACAATCGCAATTACGGATACGGCGCGAATCAAAAGACCTGCTACGCCGAAGCCGTGAAGGCCGGGGCGGACATTGTCGTCATGGTGCACCCTGACTATCAATACGACCCCCGTCTCGTGCCGCAGATCGTGGAGCCGATCACGAAGGGGGAGGCGGACGTCGTTTTCGGATCGCGGCTGAAACAAGGCACCGCCCTGCAACAAGGAATGCCGTGGTGGAAATACGTTTCCAACCGGTTTCTCACATGGGTAGAAAACCGCACTTTCGGGCTGGAACTCTCGGAGTTCCATACTGGCTACCGCGCCTTTCGTCGGGAGGTGCTGGAGTCCGTGAATTACTCGATCAACTCCGATGGATTCATTTTTGATCAGGAGATCGTCGCGCAGTTGGTGGCCGCGCGGTTCCGGATCGCGGAGATTGCCGTGCCAACGCGCTATTTTCCCGAAGCTTCCTCGGCGAGTTTTACAGCCAGCGTCGTGTACGGTCTCAAGATACTGGCGCTGACCTCCCGATTCATGATGTACAAGTGGAAACTGATTCCGGGACGGCAATTCATCAGCCTGCGCGCCCGTTACACCAAGATGGACATGAAATCCGTTTGATGGCCCGAGAGTCGCGTGCGTGAGGCAGTACCGAGATCATCTCGCGGGAAGTGAATACACGAACAATGTGTTTCCGATTCGCGCTGTCGGTGGGTGCGTGGCTCGGAGCCAGTCGTAGTCCTCGGTCATTAGACGCGTCGCGGAGATGACCACATAACCATCGCGCAATTCACGGACCTCAGCCGCCTTGACGCGGTCGCATGAAATATGGAGGTGATCGATGGCCATGCCGGTGCCGAAGTAGTCGAGATAGACGTGGCCGACGTGGTTCTTCGCCATCCACTGCTTCAATAGCTTGCCGTTCTGGCCCCAGTCGAAATTGGAATCCACCAAATAGTTCTGGCCATGGGCCGGGCCGCCGACGAATTCGTTGAAGTAGGCGATGTAATCCGCCCGCGCCATGAACGCGGTCACCGCAAGCCATGTCGCGAGAAACAACGCGGCAAATCGAATGGACAGCCTTGATTTCGCGTACTCGACCCCTACGACAACCGCCAGCAATGGATAAATCGGGAGGACGTGTCGGATACCGATGTCGGCTTTGTTGGTGATGGCGCACGCGAAATAGACGGCTGCGGCCAGCAGGGGTGTCGCCTCGGCAAACGTCCATTGTTTGACGCGTCGCAACGCCATGAGCACCGCCGAGCCGATTACTAAAAGGAGTGCGACCGGAGTTTTTACGAGGATGGCGACCGGATAGTAGTACCACCAACCTTTGTCCGACCATTGCCCCATCAGGTAGGCCTCGTGTCCGCTATATACATGCACCAACAGGATCGCAAATCCCTTGAAGAAATCGCGTGGGATTAACAGCGGCCTGAACGTAAGAAACCACGCCGGCACTTTCAAACGGGCGGCGTCTTCTATCGAGATCGGAGGCGGGGGCGCCCATTGCGGAAGATAGAATAGCAAGACGGTTCCCCAGGCAACGATGAGGAAGAGACACAAAAAACCGAACGCTCGTTTCATCGAGCCTTCGTGAAAGGATTTTCGTGCGCGCCACACGGCAATCGCCGAGAGCAGACCGAAAGTCGGGATGAGAATGATCGCGGTGTATTTCGTCAGCAAAGCCCCGCCGAAAGCCAGGCCTGCGATTACCGCCGTTCGTGGTCGCGGCGCTTCAAGAAAACGGGAAAACATCCACACCGCCAATGGCAGCATCAAGGCAATGCCCGGATCGGTGATGATTAGGTGACCGTACGCGAGGGCGAGCGGATTGAAACACCACACCGCCAGGGCGAGCAGTCCGCCGCCCACATTGCTCAGGGATTTTGCCCAGAAAAACACCAGCAACCCGGTGGCCAGCATGACCAACGCCTGCATGAACCGACCCCAGAACAGCAAGTTGTCGGCGTCGTTATTGCCTTCATACAATAGTGCGCGCCCGAACAGTCCGGCTTCTACGGCCGGATAATGATAGTAACCGTCGGGTGGCGCTGCGGCGCCCGCCCGTGGTCGGAGGTCGTACTCCCAATCCACGGCGGAACGCCAGTAGACCTGCTCATCGAAAAAGCCGCCCACGTTCGATGGCGGATTCACGTCGAGAAGCGTCAGCGGCAGCGCGCTCCAGAGTTGCATCAGCGGTGGATGCTCGGGATTCAAGTAGTAGCGATGGCCTTGCCAGTAAGAGTATCCTGCACCGAGAAAGACGGTTTCGTCGGTGGTCGCTGTCTCATTGCTTATCGGTCCCCACAGTAGGGCAAGCGCCGCGCCAAGCATCAGCGTGACGGCCAGCCACGGTCGGGAGCGTTGGAACATGGCGTCTTGGTAGGCGAAGCGGTCGAGTGTGTCGAGTTATTTTGCAGCCGGTTTTGTCCCGGGCGCCGCCATCGAATAGACGAACAGGGTGTGTGCGATTCGGACCACCGGTAAATGAGTTGTCCGTAGCCAGTCGTAGTCAGGGGACACGAGATGAGTTGCGGAGACGACCCAGGTAGCCGTCGGACAGTTTGCGAGCTGTCGCCGCCAGCCACGCCACCAAAAGCCAGGTGGTGAGCCGGATGGAAGCTGTGGCCCGGGCGTATTCGACTCCAGCTTCGCTCCTGTCACTGTGTTGGGAGGCAACACCAACGGCACGGTCGTTGGGATCGTAACCAACGGAGGTTCATACGCCTATACCGCTACCAACGGATTGTGCGCGTGGGATGTCAGTTGCGGCCTTTGCTGGGCTGACGCGGACGGTCCGACAAATCATACAGCGACCTGCGACAACTCAATCCTTCTTTGTCCAAGCCTTAACTGTTTTTCACTTGTCGGCAAAATCGAATGAGAACCTAGTTGCAGACAACGCCAGTACTAACAGCGGGAAGGGCGACTATCCGAATTATCTCGCCCTGTAGAATGTTTGTTGCTATGATTTCTTCGTGAATAGGGTGAAAGGGACCCCAATGGTAGGATTACTGTCATTTCGTTTATTCGCAGCTTTCGCGTTACTCTCCTTCTTAATTGTTTCGAGTTGCTCGGCCGTCGTAATCACCTTCGACGATCTCCATGAAACCGCCAGCGGTTCATTTATCGGGACTGGCTATCAAGGGCTGGTCTGGAGTAACTTCGCTGCTTTGAATGGCGTCCTTTATCCTGCCAGAGTTCCATTCCTCACAAACGGCTACTTTTATGGTACAGTGTCCGCCTCCAACGTGGCTCTCAATGGCTTTGGTCAGGCCGCTGAGATTGATTCAGCCGGCACCAATTTCAATTTCCTGAGTGTTTACCTGACGAGCGCATGGAACAGCAACCTGAATATCGATGTGCAAGGATTCCGCAACGGTAGCCTGATATACGACCGAATTGTCGTTGTCGCAGCCACCAATGCGACGCAGATCACGTTCGATTACGTGGACATCGACCGCCTTTATTTCAATTCCTATGGCGGTGATCCCGCCTTTCAATCCACGGTTTACGGAGGTGAAAACTTCGCCATGGACAATCTCAGTATCGAGTTCGTCCCCGAGCCATCGTCGCTTCTGCTTGCCGCTCTTGGTAGCATATCCCTCGCCGCATTCCTCCGGCGCAAACGGACGTAAGGGTCAAGGGCGGCGCAGTTCGTTTTTCATTAGTTTAACGGGTGATGAGCCGGTTGATACAAGTTAGTCACGTCACCAGTACGGGGCAGCGTAAACGGAAATGACGAGGGTCACACCTATTTGTTATCCATGTGTCCAGATTTTTCGTGATTTTTGCGGAGAACGGTCTTACAACAAACACGCTTATGAAAATCGTAGTCGCTTATTCAGGCGGGTTGGACACATCGGTCATTTTGCATTGGTTGAAGGAAACCTATCAGTGCGAAGTCGTCGCGTTCTGCGCCGACATCGGCCAGGAGGAGGAACTCAAGGGCCTCGACAAAAAAGCGAAGGCCACCGGTGCGAGCAAGTACTATGCGCTGGATCTCGTGGAAGAATTCGCGCGCGATTTCATTTTCCCGATGATCCAAGCCAGCGCGATTTACGAGAACCAGTATTATCTCGGCACCAGCATCGCGCGTCCACTCATTGCCAAGGCCCAGGTGGAAATCGCCCGTAAAGAAAAAGCCGACACCGTGGCGCACGGGGCGACGGGGAAGGGCAACGACCAGTGTCGATTTGAATTAACCTACGCCGCGCTCGCGCCGGAGTTGAACATCATCGCGCCGTGGCGATTGCCGGAATATCAGCAGCGATTCAAGGGTCGAACCGAGATGCTCGAGTATTGCGCCGCGGAAGGCATCAAGGTCGAGGCCAGCGCGAAGAAGCCGTACTCGATGGATCGCAATCTCCTGCACATCTCGTTTGAGAGCGGCATCCTTGAAGACCCGTGGGCCGAGCCGCCGAAAGATATGTTCAAGCTCAGCGTGTCGCCCGAGGACGCGCCGAATAAGCCCGAATACGTGGAATTGCTATTTGAGGCCGGCAACTGCGTCGCGGTAAACGGCAAACGCCTTTCCGCGGCCAACATCATGCGCGCGTTGAACAGGCTCGGCGGTAAGCACGGCATCGGCCGCGTCGATCTCGTCGAGAACCGATTCGTTGGCATGAAATCGCGCGGCGTATACGAAACGCCCGGCGGGACGATTCTGCATTTCGCCCATCGTCAGATCGAGACGCTTACGATGGACCGCGAGGTCATGCACCTGCGCGACTCACTGATCCCGCGTTACGCGGAACTGGTGTACTACGGATTCTGGTTCAGCCCCGAACGCGAGGCTCTCCAGGCCTTCGTCACGGAAAGCCAGAAGAACGTCACCGGCACGGTGCGATTGAAGCTCTACAAGGGCAACATTATCACCGCCGGCCGCAAGAGCCCCGTATCCCTCTATAATCCTTACGTCGCGACCATGGAAGCCGACAAAGGCGCGTACGACCAGACGGATGCGACCGGATTTATCCGATTGAATGCGCTACGATTACGGACGCGGGCGGCTGTATTGAAAAACACGAAGCGGACGAAGTAGACACGAAGAGCACGAATCCGTTGTCGGGCGAGCCGGGCGCTTGACGCTGGGAAATCATCTCACAAATGGTGGGACGGGCCTCTGTGCCTGCCAAAGTCCATGTTCACAGGCAGGGACGCCTGTGCCACCAGGAATTTATGACACTGCTCTCAGTTAATCCGCACAAATGTGACGCAGGTGGGTGAGGAGATTTCCACGGACTGGCCGGTGGGGGTCAGGCGGCCGGTGTTCAAATCGATGCGAAAGACGACGACGGTATTGGAGTCTTGATTGGCGGCAAGGAGGAATTCTCCGGTGGGATCGATCGCGAACATTCGCGGGGTTTTGCCGAGCGTGGATTGATGATCGACGAGGGTAAGTCTGCCCGTCGCGTCATCGATGGCGAAGACCGCGATGCTGTTGTGGCCGCGATTGGAGGCGTACAAAAACCTTCCGCTTGGATGGACGGCGATTTCCGCCGCGGTGTTTGGACCGGTGAATATGTCCGGCAGGGTCGAGATCGTTTGGAATTCTGTGAGGGCGCCGCGTTGGGGATTGTAATCGAACGCCGTGACGGTAGATTGCATTTCATTAATGGCGTACAGGCGGCGGCCATTGGGATGGAACACGAAATGGCGGACGCCCGCGCCGGGCTTGACCGATCCAAATGGCGGATCATTTGGCGTGATCGCGGCTTTCGATTGATCGAATTGGTAGATGAGAATCTTGTCCAACCCGAGATCAGCGCAGAACGCCCGGTGACCGGCAAGATCGAATCCGATGCCGTGAGCGTGCGGCTTCTCTTGCCGTTTCGGGTCAACACTCGATCCCTGATGCTGAATCGATGTTGTGGGCGGACCGAGAGAGCCATCGGCGTTGATCGGCAGCGCGGCAACGCTGCCGCTGCCGTAATTCGCCACCAGAACGCATACGCCGGTTTTGTCCATCGCGAGGTGGCACGGACCTCGACCCGCGGAAGCTTGTTGGTTGAGCAACGTCAGCGTCCCTGTTGTACCGTCGATGGCAAACGCGTTGACTACGCCGGTGGATGAGCCGCTGGTCTCTCCCACCGCGTACAGCAAACGGTGGTTCGGGTGCAACGCGAGGAACGAGGGGTTGGCCGCTGCAACCGCCAACACGGGGGACGTCAGGGTGCCGGTGGCTGTGTTCAGCCGGCACATGTAAATCCCCTTGCTCTGCGCCCGAGTGTACGTGCCGATATAGACGAGGCACGTCTCAGCAAGAGCCGGGGAAGTATTGGTTTCGAGGGCCATGGCGACTCCGCACGTTAGATTGACCATGAGAATGAGGCAGGTGACAAGATGGAAGCTCCGAGACACAACCGCTACTGTAGGAGGATCAGGCCGACAAATCGACCGAAATCGGGGTAGTGTCTTAATTTGTCGCATCGCTCCCCGTTCGCGTTTTGTAGCCGAAGCGTAAGCTTCGGTGGTGGCGATACCGATTCCCAAAGCTTACGCTTCGGCTACAGTCTGCCGCTGCAAATTAAGACACTACCGAAATCGGCATCAGGATGCGGGGCAAAAGACCGGATCGCTCACCGCCTCTCTTCTTCCGCGTCCTGGTTTGTCTGAATCGTCGCGGTCTCGACGATGACGAATCCGTTCAGTTTCTTCTCCGCGTCCTGGATGTCCACCTTGGCGGGATGGTGATCACCGTTCTTCCGGGCATCTGACTGGCGCGAATGAACGTATGCAGCGCTCAACTCGGCCAGTTGTCGATTGAGTTTCCGCAGCCGCAGCTCGCGTTCTTGCTCGGTGAGTTTGAGGACATGCTGGCGGGTCTGATAGTCCTGAATCGATGCGGCGGCTTGTTGTCGCGTTTGGTAATCGTTTTCGATGAGAGACGTTTGCACCTCAGCAAACGCCGTGATGAGAACCGAGAAGGCTGAATCGTGGTTCTGCAATTCCGAGGCGGCTTTGGCTCGCGGGGCAACGAGCATCGCCCAACTCAAGCCTATCGCTGCCAGAAGCACCATTTTCATCACGATTCTCATTGCAAACAGAACATCCCATGCAGCAACAAAAGGCTCAATACGGACGAAGGATGATTCCGTGGTAGGAAGAAAGCTGAAGGAGATGGATGGGCTGGGCGGGGCATGGTGTCACCGGTTCGTTGCAGCGCGGGAGCCAGCCGAGCCGCGCGGCCAGATTTATTAAGGCGGAGACGGCGGTTGTTTGCCATCCAGATTCTTGTTGATATTCCGCAGGATTTGAGTATCGTTTCCTTGCTAGCAATGGAAGAAGAGCCCAGTGAGATTGGTGGAATGTCAGTCAGCCAGGTATGCTTGGTGGCAGTCCGAAACCCGATGAGCGGGAACAGTCACTGATCGCCTCCTACCGCAGCAGAAGGAACAACAACAACCCCTATGGCAACGAAGCTATTCGT
>Ga0206923_1097_pt2 | contig 18140 bp, 14 predicted proteins | sample Alteio_BWOrgHeat_64_FD_152961 | JGI IMG/M metagenome (GOLD analysis project Ga0206923, IMG submission 152961) | Enriched cells from forest soil in Barre Woods Harvard Forest LTER site, Petersham, Massachusetts, United States -... | ecosystem: Environmental > Terrestrial > Soil > Temperate forest >...
GCTGCGGATTTTTGGACGAGAAATGATTGGCGCGCATGAGAAAGATACACTGGCGTGGCGTCGGCGTATGGGGTTCGTCTTCGAACATAGCGGGCAGATGTTTAGCCGTCTGACGGTGGCGCAGAATATTGCGCTGCCGCTGCAATATCACGGTGATATGGACGACGATGAAATTGTGGCGAGGGTTGATGCCTTGCTCACAATGACGGAATTGCAGGAGTACGCGCCATTCGCGCCCGGCCGATTGAGCCTGGGGGTGCAGCAGCGGGTCGGGCTGGCGCGAGCGCTGGCGTCGCCCGTGGAACTGCTCTTTTTGGATAACCCGCTCTCTACCCTGTCGCTACGCGACTCGCGCTGGTGGCTGGATTTTCTGCGCCGACTATACGAAAGTCGTCGCGCGGAGGGCAAACCACTAACGATTGTGGCAAGCGCGGATGATTTTCGCGGGTGGATCGACGTGGCGGACCATTTTGCAATCGTAGAAAGCGGACGGTTTGGCGTGGTGGGCGGACGCGAGCAGGTTGCTGCGGCGACCGAGCCTGCGGTGCGCGAGTTTCTGACAACTGGATTCTGATATATGGCGATACAGGATTTGACCCCTCAATTACGGACGCGACTGCGGCGCGTCGAAAAGATCGTCGGTTTTTTCGTGCTGCTCGCGGTGCTCGTCCTCGTGGTTGGTTTTGCGTATTACCTGTATCACACGGCACAGAGCAAAGGCTGGCTGATCCCGAAATGTCCTTACTTTACGTTTGCGCAGAGCGCTGAGGGACTGAAAGTCGGCGATCCGGTGAAGCTGATGGGTTTTGATGTCGGCAACATCACCGTCATCACGGCGCAGTCCCCCACCGAACACCGTGTGTACGTTGGGTTGGAGGTCCGCCGACCGTACTACGGCTACATCTGGTCAGACTCGAAGGTACGCATCGCCGCGGTGGGGCTGCTGGGGAGCCGGCAGTTGGAGATCACGGCGGGGGTTGACGGCGAGCCGACAGTGTATGAGGTCGGAGGACGGATCAGTGAAGTGCGGTATCATTCCGGCAAGCGCAAACCGTTCGCCGAGGTTCGTAAGGGCGTCCTTCTCGAACCCGAGGAAGAACCGTCCCTGAGCGATGAGGCACAGGCGCTCGTTGCTACGATCAAGGTGGCGCTGCCGAACATCCTCAGCCTGACCAATCAATTGTACACGGTGCTGACCAATACGGCGCAACTGACGGGCAATGCGAACGAGCTGGTCACCAATCTGACCGTGGTCACTGCCAATCTTCGCGATCCGCACGGTTCGCTGGGTGAATGGCTGATTCCCGCCGATCTGCACACGAATTTGAACACCAACCTCGTGGCCATCGCGTCGAGTCTTAACGACACGATCCTGAACCTCGCGGCCATCACCAGTAATCTCAATCAGCAGGTCGAATCCAACGACAAGATGCTCACCCGCATTTCCAGTTTGGTGGTGGACACCGACAACTTGGTACAAGGCTTGAAGAAACACTGGCTCCTGCGGGGCGTGTTCCTGAAGATGAACAGCCAGACGAATGCGGTGCCGGCGAATGTGCAGTCAGCGCCAAAGTGATTCAAATCACAACACTAACTGGCGGCAGAGTTGTTTGATAGAACCTTGAGGGAATACGTCTTAGGTGTCACTCCTCGAACAATCTGAATTCCGGCTCAGGTGCTCGAAGTGAGCGCTTGCCGTTCCACCTGCACGGTGTGGGCGAACCGGCTTATCGCACTCGCCACAACGGAAATCGAGCGCGGCGCTGGTGCTCTTGTCGTCTCTCATCTGCAAGGCTTCACGAACGCCGATCTCTTTGCCTCCGAAAATACATGTTGTCGCTCTTGGCATATACCAATCCTCTGTCGTGTGGCGTTTAACGTTTGAGGTGAGCCACCGCTGGTCGCGTAGCGGCCAGCAGTCACGCTTCCTTCACGTTTAACACAGCGCTTCGGACGTCTCAATCAGGTAGTTATCCATAGGGCGTGTTGACGACAGAGATTCCTCGACAGGCTCGGAATGACATTTTACGCTGGTCACCAGTGACACTAAAATCGAAACCGTGGCTGCCGTATGTGGTGCCGATGGGCATCTACATGGCGTTCCTGCTCGTGCAGTCGGATGCGAACCTGTTGTGGATGTATCCGGTGAAGACGCTGGCGGTGGCGGCGGCGCTGATTTGGTTTCGCAAAGAGTATGAGGAGTTGCGGTCGGTGATGTGGTGTAGCGGCGCTACTATGAAGCGCCGAGATGATGTGCAGAAACGTTCTGCGCTTCACAGAAGCGCAGCTACAACGTGGTTGCTCGCAATTCTCGTTGGCCTCGTGGCCATTGTGATTTGGATTGGGATTGATCCGTTCTATCCGAAATTTGGGAAGGCGGCGGTATTTGATCCGACGATGGTCAGCCCGATAATTCACCGGAACGCGTTCATCGTCTTTCGCATCCTGGGCGCGGTGATCGTGGTGCCGGTGATGGAAGAATTGTTTTGGCGGGCGTTCCTGATTCGGTGGCTGGTTAATGAGGATTTCAAGAGCGTAGCTGTCGGCACGTTCACGTTGCAGTCGTTTGCCGTGACCGCGGGATTGTTCGGCGCGGAACATTATCAGTGGTTGGCCGGGTTGATCTGCGGGGCGCTGTACAACTGGCTGTATTACAAACGCAAGGACGTGTTCGCCTGCGTCATCGCACACGCCGTGAGCAATGCCGCGCTGGCGGCATGGGTGTTGAGCCGCGGCGACTGGAAATTCTGGTGAGCGTGGAACAGGAACGGAGTGGAGACGAGATCCCGATGCGAACCCTCGTCGGGCTGCTTCTCTTGGTCTCCGCCATATCCTTGTGGGTGTTTCGGCCCGTACTCGCCAACGGTTTCGTCCATTGGGATGATCATATTTATCTGGCGGAACTGATACGGATGGGTCGGTTCTCGCTGTCGTCACTGCGCTGGATGTGGACGTCGTTGCAGCCATTCTACCTCCAACCAATCGCGTGGATGACTCATCTGGCCGATTACCAGCTTTGGGGGTTGGAGCCGATGGGGCATCATGCGACGAACTGGATGTTCCATGGTGTGTATGTTGCGCTGGTGGGCGCGTTAGTGTGGATGCTGACCTCTCCTGTAGCGGCGGTCTACAACCACCGAAATCTTGAGGAAGAATTAACGACCGGCGCTCATAGAGCGCCGCTACAAGACGACATTCAATGGGCGACAGTAGGCGGCCTGCAACCCGTCGAACGGTTAGCGATGACCGCAGGCGTCGCGCTGGTTTGCGGGATTCATCCGTTGCAGGTGGAATCGGTCGCGTGGGTGGCCGCGCGCAATGGATTGTTGTGCTCGTTATGGATGGTGGCCGCGCTGTGCACGTATATGCGCGCGGTCGGCGATGCTGGCACGAATCGACGTTGGTGGTGGGCGACCGTGACGTTGCACGCCATCGCGCTTCTGACAAAACCTTTCGCGGTCAGCCTTCCCGTGGTGATGCTCGCGATGGATTTCTTTCCGTTGCAGCGCCACCTGAGCCAGGATGTTGGTCGGGAGACCTTCGGTCAGAATCAGTGCGGGGTCGGGAGACCCTCGCACAACAGGGCTTTGCCAAGCTGGTGGCGATTGCTGCGGGAGAAGTGGCTGGTGATTGTGATGAGCGCTGGCGCGGCGGTCGGGGCAATCTCCGCACCCGAGCATTTGGAAAACCTACACGAGTACACGCTTGGCGCGCGGCTATTGGTGGCGACGCGGGGCGTCGTGTTTTATCTCTGGAAACTGGCGTGGCCGTCGTGGCTGTCACCGTTTTATCCATTGAGCAACCACGTGAGTCTGTGGAATGTCGAGTTTCTGGTGCCCGTGCTGGTTTGCGTCGCCATAACAGTCGTAGCCGTCTGGCAGCAGAAGCGAACACCCGTATTGTTGGCGGCATGGGTGAGTTATCTCGCCTTGCTGTTGCCCGTATCGGGGCTGGTGCAAGTTGGCGGCCAGGCTGTGGCTGACCGCTATGCATACCTGGCGATGATGCCGGTATTAGTGGTGCTCGGAAGCGGAGTGCTTTGGGTATGGCGTCGCTGGCGATTGTCGGGGATTGCGCTGTGCGTGGCCGTAGCCGTGTGGATGGTGTTCTTGGGGCTGAAGACGCGTGGGCAAATTGCCATTTGGCACGATGACCTGTCGTTGTGGGGCGCGGCCTTGTCACACTTTCCCAACGATCCGCTCGCAAACTACAATCTGGCGTTGGCGTTGCTGAGGGCCGAACGTTTTACGGAAGCGCGCGCGCCCGCCGAACGCGCCGTGGACAATTCTGATCCGCACACGCCGCAGTTGCCGATGGCGCGTGAGACACTCGGCGTGATTTATCTGGCGACCCATGCGTACGGCCCGGCGGTCGAGCAACTGCAGCAAGCCGTCGCAGCGGACCCGACATTATTGGCGGCGCGATACAATCTGGCCTGCGCGTACACGCGGATGGGCCGCCTGACAGAGGCGTATGATGTGCTGCGGAACCTGCTTGCCGCACGGCCCGAGTACGCGTCGGTGGCATCGCGCGACGGGCATCTGGCGGCGCTCCGCAACGACCCCGACTACGCGGCACGATTTACCGCATTGGTCGATGGCGCGAAGAGATAACATGGGGTGTGATTAGAAGTGGTAGTCGCTGTATCGACTTCCCCCCTCGCCCGTCCCCGCAAACGGCAGCGGGGCCGGCCTCTCCCTCGGTGGGGCGAGGCGTGCACTGCCGTTATTTCCTTTCCCCTTGGGGGAGAAGATTAAGGTGAGGGGTGGCGTCAGCTTTTGGCCACTGCTTTTAACCACACCGAAAGCACGCATCTTTGATTTGGTGTATGTCGCGTGTTATGCTGCGGGCGGAGGCGAGACATGGGAGTGCCCGCGAGGCTGATCGATTTTCTCAACCAGAACAATGTTCGATATGAAGTGCTGCACCATCCTGAGGCATTCACGTCGCAGGAACTGGCGGCCATCGAGCACGTGAAAGGGCGCAATCATGCGAAAGTGGTAATGGTCAAATCGGATGGGGACTTGCTCATGACCGTGTTGCCGACGGATCATCGTATTGATCTGGATAAACTGAGCGGGATCGCGGGCCATCCGACGTCGGTGGCAACCGAAGCTGATTTCAAGGAACTCTTTCCCGACTGCGCCGCCGGCACCATGCCGCCGTTCGGACATTTATACGGGGTCGCGACCTATCTCGATCAGAGCTTGAAGGGGATTGACAGAATTGTGTTCGAGGCCGGCACGCACAGCGATGCGATCAAGATGCGATACATCGATTACGAACGGCTGGCAAAACCGACCGTTGCCGAGTTCGCCGTAAAGTTGCATTGATGACGTTCTGCGTGGAGAGGCAGACCGCATTTGCTTTGCAACGGGCTCCATTCTAAGATTCGACCTGCTATGAATCAGTTCAGCATTTCAGCCTTGGTACAAGACGAGCCGCTACGTCGACATGAGTTTCCGGTTTGCGAGGACAAGGTCTTCCTCGCGCACGCGGGAGTCAGTCCGTTGCCACGGCGTGTGGTGGAGGCCATGAAGCAGTATCTGGATGGGGCGGCGCGAGACAATCAGGAGAACGTGGCGACTGATGAGGTGGTCACCGAGACGCGGGCGCTGGCGGCGAAATTAATTGAGGCGACGCCGGAAGAGATTGCCTTCGTGGGGTCAACGTCGATGGGCCTGGGGATGGTGGCCGCCGGTCTGCCGTGGGAGCGCGGTGACAGCGTAGTGTGTTACCGGGACGATTATCCCGCGAATGTATATCCGTGGATGGATCTGGCACGGCGGGGGGTGGAAGTGCGCTTTGTGGAGCCGAAGCAGTTCGGGAATGTCACGGTTGAGGACCTGGAACGGGTGCTGGATCGAACGACGCGACTGGTATCGTTGGCGAGCGTCCATTTTCAAAGCGGATGGAGGCTGGACGTCGATCGCATCGGCGGATTTCTGCGGGAGCGGAGGGTATTGTTCTGCCTGGACGGAATCCAAAGCTTTGGCGCGCTACGGACATCGATGCAATTTGTGGATTTCGCCACGGCGGACGCGCACAAGTGGTTACTGGGGCCGCTGGGGACAGCGATCTTCTATGTGCGGAGGGAGCACCATGATCGTCTTCACCCGCCGCTCGTGGGATGGCACAGCGCGTCGAGTCCCAATTTCATCGCGCAAGAGTCGGTGGCATTCAAGGGCGATGCGCGTCGCTACGAGCCGGGGAGTTGTAATCTGGCGGGCATCATTGGCTTGCGGGCGGCACTGCAATTGATCTTCGAATGCGGGATTGACGCCGTGGAGGCGCGTGTGTTGGCGTTGGCGCGACAGGCCATTGCGTGTGCAACGGAAGCGGGCCTTGTCGTTGTCGGCCCGACAGACGGCGCGGGCGTCTCAGGAATTGTATCGCTGTCATCCGAGAACCAGGACATGACGCACGCGCACGAGAGATTGGGCACTGCGAAGATCATTGCCTCGCTTCGTTACCTGCGAGATGGGAGAAAGTGCGTGCGATTCTCGCCGCATTTCTACAACCGGGAGGAGGACGTGGCGGAGGCTGTTGCGCTGATTCAACCAAATCGAAAGCGCTCACACAATCCGTTGGGAACCAGAGGGAAACAAATCTAAATCTCAGGCGATGTGTCAAGCGGGCTCGCGGGCCATGGCATGTAAAGTTTATCTATTGACAGCGTGGGGGTTGACTGTTAGGTTTCAAAAAGTTTCACTATTATTAATGGCATACCCGCCGCGAAGCGGGGCGGTCCCGAAGACCTGCGGGGGAGAGTTAGCGTTCTTAATCAACACTACGGAGGCACTACCTAAAATGAGAAGTTTTATGAAACGCAAGATCGGCGGCTTCACTCTAATTGAGCTGCTGGTCGTCATCGCGATCATCGGGATTTTGGCGGCGATGTTGCTGCCCGCGCTCAATCAAGCCCGCGAAAAGGCCCGTCGGGCCAATTGTCTGAGCAACCTCAAGCAAATCGGTTTGGGGATTGCGATGTATGCCGACAGCTACAACAGCCGAATGCCGCAAGGTAATCCAGGGGGCGTAACCGTGGATAAGCTGGCGGATTGTTTCAATCTGTTGAGCAACATCGTCACCTCGGCAAAAGTGTTCGCGTGTCCGAGTGATAGTGGTGTGAAAATCAGCACCACCTACCCGTTAACGAACAAGCCGCCAGGTACCGTGAACATCAGCTACTCGTATAGCTACGGTCTTTTTTGGCAGGATCAGCCCGACTCGATCATCGCCTTGGACAACATGGGGGGCATACTGGCGCCTGCCTATACAAGAGGCGCGAAATGGTCAGCCGTCTCACCGGTCGCCCCGCATAAGGACTCGGGTGGAAATGTTCTCTTCAATGATGGGCATGTCTCGTGGCAGAATACCTTGCCAGCATCGGCCGGGGCCAGTAACACGCCACAGAACAGTGTTTACTTGGCAGGGCAGGTTAACCCCTAAGACGCAGGTTGACGCGTCACACCAAGCCCCGGCATCTTGATGCCGGGGCTTGTTTTTTGCGTTTTTTCCTTTGTCCATCCTGATAGACTTGGTCATTGGCAGACAGCAGGCGGCTGGTCTTTCACGCATGTGTAATCGCAAAAAGGCGGGGCTTGGGTTGATTCTGGTTGTGGCTTCGCCGTTGCTCACGCTCCCGCTGAGCTGGCTCCCAAAATCCTGGGCCGATTTCCGTTACGACTGGGTTTTACCTCTACCCGAAATCATCCTGGCCGTGGGGCTATGTGTGGCGTGCGCGGTTCTCCTGAAGCGAACAACCGCCGAAAACATTGTCGGTTACCCCGTCCTTTTCTCGCAACGGACCGGCCTGCCGCTCCTGGCGGTCCTGGCCAGCGGGCTTGTCTCGACGCGGTTTAGTGAGCATTCCCACTTTGGCTTGGAACTGCTTCCGCGCCTCGGCGGAAACGTGGCGATCTTTTTGTTGGCGGCAAACGCATCCAGAGAGCGGATGAGCTGGATGCGCAACTGGTGGATGGCGGTTGCGGTGATTGTCGCGATAAACGGCCTGCTGCGGTTGCGATTTGAACCAGAATTTATTTCGACGCTGGGGAACAAGAATTTTCTCGGGGTCTATCTCGCGGCATCGGTGGTCATCGGGACCTCCCTCGGGGGAATGTGGCCAATTCTGGGAAACATCGTCCTGCTCACGGCGATGGCACTGTGCATGTCGCGCGGGTCATGGTTGTCGCTCGCGCTGGTGGCCGCGCTGTGGTTCCTTGGGTTTGGAAATCGATTCCTGAAACGGTGGCCCACCCGCGGCGTGATTGTGTTGCTGCTTTTAATCGGCGCGGGCGTGTTGGCTCGACCGTATGTTCTGCGACAGTGGCAGACCGATGTGCGGCCAATGATCTGGAAAGGGACACTGCGCATGATGGCGGCGCGACCGATGCTGGGGCATGGCTTGGGAACCTATGTGGCCGTGTATCCGCAGTATCGGCCCCCGGAATACTTTCTGAGACCGAAATCGACCAACGTCACGGATCACGCACACAACGAATTGCTGGAGATTGCCGCGGAGCAGGGACTGATTGGATTGGCCGCTACGTTGTGGCTCTGGGTGACCGCCTTATGGTGTGGCGTCCGCGCGTGTCGGCAACCGGATGAGGTTGGGCGTCGCATCGCATTTGGACTACTCGGGGCGACCGTGGTGGTGATGTTGCACGGCATGGTGGATGTGGACTTACGGTATCTGCCGAACCAGAGCTTGCTCTGGTTGTTGATGGGCCTCCTCGTGGGAGCCGATCCGACGCCGGCTCGCCGGCCCCAGATCCCCTTCCCGTCGAAACCAGCACGATGGTGTCTTGCCCTAGCCTGTCTGGCCTTGGGAATCTGTGTGGCCGTGGTAGCAGTCATTCGTCCGATGATGGGGGATTGGCTGGATCGCGAGGCGCGCATCGCCGAGGAGAACGGCGACTTGAATGCGGCGGCGCAATACGCGTGGTGTGCTCTCAGCCTCCAGCCGTTTCGATTGAGCACGCGCTACCTTCTTGCCGGTGTGTTGTCGCGCGAGCCAGGCGCACCAGCGCGCGACGCGGCCGTTGAGGAATGCCTGCGCATTGAGGAACTCGCGCCCGATTATGCCGACACGACATACAATTTGGGTCAGGTATATATGGCGGCCAACCGCGCCGCCGAAGCGCTCCCGTGCCTGCGTCGGGCTGTCGAGATCAACCCCTACAGCGCGGATCGACACGTGGCGCTGGCCATGGCATTACGCGATGACAGCAAGGATGACGAAGCCGTGCGGGAATTGGATCGCGCCCTGCAACTGCGGCCCAACAATCCGGATGCCCGCGCATTACGGGAGAAAATTCGGAAGCAAGGCACACCGTGATAAGTAGCGCAGTCCTCTTTGGAGTGCGCCGACTTGTCGGCGCTTTCATTGTTAGAATGCGCGTCGAACTGACTGCCAAAGGGCAAAGCGGGGACAAGTCCCCGCACTCCAAGTCCGGCAAGGTTTTTGACATTCGGCTCTGTGCCCGTTAGTCTGGACGGCGCAAGGGAAACATGCGGATCGCGATTCCCAAGAAAACTGTCTATCGACTCAGCGTCTATTTGCGCTGTCTGGATCGCTTTGCCGAGAGTGGCGTGCAGACGGTGTCGAGCCACGCGCTCGCGCAGGCTGCCGGCGTCAAGCCTACGCAATTGCGTAAGGACCTGACGAGCTTCGGTCATTTCGGCACGCGCGGGCTGGGCTACGACGTGCTGACATTGCGCGGTAAGATCGCCGAAGTCCTGGGACGCACGCAGCTTCAACCCGTCGTGCTCGTTGGCGTTGGCAATCTTGGCGCGGCGTTGATGGCGTACAAGGGATTTGAAAAGGAGAGCTTCGAGATTGTCGCCGGGTTCGATGTCGATGTGAAACGGAAACGCCGCAAGACGTATATCCAGCCGATTCTGCCCCTCGATAAACTCGAGAGCTTCGTCCGCCCTCGCAAGATCCGCATGGGCATCATCACCGTGCCGACCGCTGCCGCGCAGGATGTCGCCAATCGCCTCATCGCGGCAGGAGTCAACGCCATCCTCAATTTCGCGCCCGTCGTCGTCCGCGTCCCCAGCAACGTCGTCGTCAGCAACGTCAACCTCGCCATCGAACTGGAGAACTTGAGCTACTTCCGCTCGTTGGCGGAGCAGTGAGATAGATTAGGCGCGTTTGACGCGCGTGCCGTCGTTGTCGGCGACGAGGACATGAGGGTCGCTGCGGATTTGCTGCTTGGCGAAGACGTTGGCCATGGCTTCGGCGACGGCTTTTTCCTTTTGCTCGGTGATGCACATGATCGAGGAACCGGAACCGCTGAGCCAGCCGGCCAGCGCACCGGCTTCGACGCCCGCGTTGATCACGTCATCGAGCATGGGGATGAGTTTCTTGCGATACGGCTGGTGGAGCTTGTCGTCAAACAATCCGCGCAACAGGGAGTAGTCACCGGTGGCGAAGATCGAGGTGATGAGCGCGACGCGTTTCATGTTGTCGACGGCGTCGCTGATGGAGACCTGTTTCGGCAGCAGCGCGCGGGCTTTTTCCGTGGACACGGGAAAATCGGGAACGCAGACAACGAATTTCAATGAGGGCGGCACGTTGAAACGACGGTAGCGAATTGTGCCGCCAACGACACCGGACACCACGAACCCGCCAAACAATGCCGGCGCGGCGTTGTCGGGATGATGCTCCAGTTCGGTGACGACTTCGAGCAGGGCTGTATCAGAAAGCGGACGGCCATCGAGTTCATTGAGCGCAAAGACAATTCCGAGACGGACGGTGACACTGGACCCGAGTCCGCCAGTAGTCGGCACGTCGCCTTTGACTTCCACTTGCGCGCCGTGGGGTTTGACCTTGCTACGGCGGAAGAACGCGTCCATCGCTTCGCGGGTCATCGCCAGCGCGCCGGCATCTCCGCGCATGGCGTCCACGCGTTCGATGGTCGAGTTGTCGGTCTCACGGATGGAAATCTGATTGTGGAGCTTGAGAGCGACGCCGAGCGTGTCGAAGCCGGGGCCAAGATTCGCGGTCGTGGCGGGCACGCGGACAGTGACGGACGGTTTCCTCATTGGCGTGGCGATATTGCATCGCGCTGTGAGGCAAGTCAAGTGGTAGCGATGCTCGTCTTCATCCGGTGGCGCAAGCGTCCCTGCTTGCGCAGCCGCAGGCTACTTTTATTTGAATAAAGTCACGGCGCGGGAGCGCCGGGAGCGCAAGCAGGGACGCTTGCGCCACCGAAATTTTGGCGTCTGCGCTTCACAGGAGCGCAGCTACACGATATTGTTATTCCATGCTGGAGAAGCTGTTCAAGTTGCGTGAGCACGGGACGACGGCCCGCACCGAAATCCTCGGTGGCGTCACCACGTTTGTCACGATGGCGTACATCATCGTGGTGAATCCCGCGATTCTCAGCTTCGCGGGGATTCCCGCGGGACCGAGCACGGTGGCGACGATTTTGTCCGCGGTGTTTGGGAGTTTGCTGATGGGACTATATGCCAACCGTCCCATTGCGGTCGCGCCGTACATGGGAGAGAACGCGTTCATCGCCTTCGGCCTGGCGGCGATGGGCATTGGCTGGCAGCAACGGCTTGGAGCCGTGTTCGTGAGCGGCGTCGGATTTATCATCATTACACTACTGGGGGTTCGCTCGTGGCTGGCGAACTCGGTCTCGGCAAGCATGAAACACAGTTTCGCCGTTGGAATCGGACTCTTTCTCGCGTTCATTGGATTGTTCGAGACGGGTATCGTCGCCCCGGCAAAGGCGGTGCCCGTACAAATTGGAAATCTGCGCGACCCGACAGTGCTCCTGGCAATTTTTGGATTCATACTGATTTGCATCCTCCTTTACTGGCGTGTCCGCGGGGCTATTCTCATCGGGATGGCGGTCACGGCGGCGGCGGGATGCGCGCTCGGCTTCGGACACGCCCCGCACGCCGTGATGGCGATGCCGTTCACCGGCGAGTACGACCTGAGCGCCATCGCGTTCAAATTGGACATCGCGGGCGTGCTGCGATTGAGTTTTCTGCCCATTCTGTTGACGCTATTTTTGATGGGCTTTCTGGACACGCTCGGGACATTGGTCGGTGTCGGCGCGGCGGGTGGGATGCTGGACGAAAATGGCAATTTCGAGAGAATCGAGCGACCGATGATGGTGGACGCGATCACGTGCATGTTTAGCGGCCTGGTGGGAACGTCTACAAGCGGCGCATACATCGAGTCGGCCGCGGGGATTCGTGAAGGGGCGCGCACGGGGCTGGCGGCGGTCACGACAGCGGCATTGTTTGCCGTGTCGCTGTTCTTCATCCCGCTGGTAGAGCCATTGCAAAACTTGCGGTTCGCGTACGGTCCGGCGCTGATTGCGGTGGGCGTGATGATGCTCGGATCGGTGACAAAGATCAAATTCGATGATCTGACGGAGTTGGTCCCCGCGTTTGTGACGATTGCGATGATGTTGTTCACATATAATATTGCCAATGGCCTGACCGCGGGCTTGGTGGTGTATCCGATAATGAAACTTGCCGCCGGGCGCTACCGCGAACTCACTGGCGGCGCGGTGCTGCTCGGGTTCTTGTGCCTCATCTACTACGTCTTCGGCCTGCCGCATTGATGATTCTGTCGGGCCTTTTTCGACTCTGGATTCCTCTTTTTGAGATTCACTGCCTGTTGCCACCCACCAAATTTCCCTGATTTTATGGGGCAAAGGCGGGGTTGGCATACCCACTGCTATTCAGGCTTACCGTCAGGCGTTTAAGCAGAGGCAAGGCAAAGTAATGATTGAGACCAACAAACAAGACATCTACCGAGTGCTGATCGTGGATGAGGATGCGGCGATGCGCGAGATGTTGGCGGCATTGCTCCGGGCGCCCAATCGTAGCGTGGAAGTGCGTGATTGCCCCCGCGCGGCCCTGGAATTCGTGCAGCACAATCCCATTGATGTGGCCTTCGTGGATGCCTCGCTAACGGGTGCGTCCGTCCAGAGTCTGGCGGACACGATCAAGAAGCGCTGCCCGCACGCGCACGTCGTCGTTTGCGCGGGACGTTTGTCTCAACCGTGGGACGCCGCCGGTCGCTCGAAGAAGGGTGAACGCGTCCTCCGACAACCATTAAATTTTGGCGAAGCCCTCCAGCTCGCCGATTCGTGTACCACTGAGTGATATGAAACCGAATTGTGGCGCTGGTCTAGGGTTGGCTATGAAGCAGGCTGCGCGGGGTGCGCAGGATATACCGTTCATAGCGGGCCAGCGCCCGTCTTTTTGCGCAGTAACCGATAGACCCCGACGCCGCGGACCTTCCGCGCGCGACGGGTTGAGAGTCAACTGTTCGAATCCCCCCAACGCCATCAAGGTCGGCGCCTCCTCCGACCGAAGAACAGCTTGATCTCTCAACCCGCGCGCGCGGTGATCCGTGCGCGCGACTGAGTCGACGGCGCACCCACCGCTTGCTTAATTTACCCGCGTCCGCTATATTGGCGCTGCCATAGAACGCTGGATTCTCATGGGGGCGAAATGGTTTCGACTTTGTGGGGTAAGCGTGAGCGGCATGCCGAGGTTGTCGGGAGGCCTCGTTAAACACCTGACAAAAACATAACTGCGAATCAAGAACTCGCACTCGCGGCTTAATTGTCTGCGACGTCTCACTGGCGACACCTGCTAGTTGGCTGAGACGACATTAGCAGGTTAGTCTGTTGATGGTGTCTTCAGGTCAACGGGCGAAACTTTAACTGGAGGCTGGCGCGGCGCGTGGCCTGACCATCGGCAGCGCGCCGGGCGAGACCCATAGATGGGATAAGCATGTAGTCATTCACGTGTGCTTTGCAGAGGACGTGGGTTCAACTCCCACCGCCTCCACCATTTTTGCCAAGGAAAGCGCAAATTCTGGTTTTGCTGCAACAAAACCGTGGCAACTTTACTTTGGTAATGCACGGAGCGCCATGAAGCGCTCTTTTGTCGCAAAAACGGTCAGTGCGTTTATTATTATGCGGTGAAACACAAATTAGCCGTGAAGTAATAATAAGTCGTCAGGGTCAGGTCCATATTATTATGCAGTCATCTTAGGGTCCAAAGCGTGCGCCGCAGAAAGTTCTTGCGCGAAGTCGAGGTTACACGATACACCAGCACATCTGATTAAAGCAGGATGAGGCTTGGTTGATCGCTTGGCGCAGATTCTTCGTCGTGTGGCGCATACTACTACTGCTGACGTTATGGGCCTTGCTCAGTGACGCCCGGATGACGGTTGCACAAGACGTGGTGTCGCCGCCACTAACACTCCGTCCGCCAGATTCGAGCAAACTTTCCACAGCCGTCCACCTTGTTGTCCGTGAATTCCGGTTTCACGGGAACACTGTTTTTTCCGGCGCGGAACTGGCTCAGATCACCGCGCCGTCTTTGAATCGTGAAGTCACCACCGAGGACCTGGAAGAAGCGCGGCGGGCGATCACGGCGTTCTACGTGACGTATGGCTACATGAACTCGGGCGCCATCCTGCCCGATCAAGACATCGCTGATGGCGTGGTCACGTTTCAAATCGTGGAAGGTGTTCTGTCGGGCATTACCCTCACAGGGAAAAACCGGCGCTTGCGAGACAGTTACGTGAAGGGACGGTTGGAGGAACACGCCGCCCCGCCATTGAACATCAACGATCTGAAGGAAGGATTGTTGCTGCTGCGCCAGAACCCGAATGTGAAACAGGTCAACGCCGAATTAAGACCCGGCGCCCAGGCGGGAGAAAGTTATCTGGATGTTTACCTGGAAGAACAGCAACCGTATCGGTTGGGCCTGCAAGTTGACAACGCGCGGCCCCCCAGCGTGGGGGCCGAGGAGATCGTCGCCTTCGGGGCGGATCAGAACGTAACAGGGAACGGTGATCTGTTGGAGTTCAGCTATGGGATTGCGCAGAACGGGGCGGCTGGGTTTGAATTTTCCGGCGCGAAGGACGAGGCCGGCTCCTACACAGTCCCCATTACGGCTCGCGACACGACGATCAAGGTGTTTGGCAGCCGGAGCAACACCAGCGTCGTCGAGGACCCATTTAACACACTGGGTATTAGCAGCGATGTGATCCGTTATGGCGCGACGCTGCGGCAACCGGTGTATCAGACGTCCAATCAGGAGCTGGCGCTGGCGGTGACGTTCGAGCGCGACCACACCGAAACGTTCACCAAGGATCAGTCGTTCGATGTCGCACCGGGGTCGGTGAACGGAAAGATCGACAGTTCCGTATTGCGGATCACGCAAGAGTGGGTGGACCGCAGTCAGAAGCAAGTGGTGGCGTTGCGATCAACGGTCAACATTGGGATCAACGCGTTTGGCGTTACGGACGACGGCACGAATCAAAATGCAGGATTTCTCGATTGGCAGGGTCAGGCCCAGTATGTGCGGCGGATATTGGATACGCCAAACCTGATCATCCTCCGGGTGGACGGGCAGTGGACAGATCAGCCGCTCGTGGCGACCGAGGAATTCGCTGTGGGCGGCGTCAACACGGTCCGAGGCTACCGGGAGAATCAACTGGTCAGAGACCGTGGTGTTGTCGGTTCCGTAGAGGGTCGCATCCCCGTCCTGTTTGACAAAGCGGGCGCGGGCATTTTCCAGTTTGCGCCGTTCTACGATATCGGCGGGGCTTGGAACGTAGGGAGCAGTACTCCGGATCCGAAAACGATTTCGAGTGCGGGAATAGGCTTGCTGTTCAGTCCGAATCGACACTTGAACGCGCAGTTCTACTGGGGACATCGGTTCGCGTCCGTCCCCAATCCGCACGATAACGCCCAGGATTATGGCATCCACTTCAAAGTGACATTTGAAGCATTTTGAGTGGATCAGTTGTCGCGAGCCAGACGGCTGGCGGAGGCGGCGTTGGTAACGCCTGCTTGCTGGAGGAGGTCGGCCCGTTCCGCGCGCCACGAGGCGCTGTCCGGTTGTGTGTCGACCAAGTCCGATACGGCTGCCAGTGCGTCATACCAAATGCCTTCCTCGGCGTAGATCGCCGGCACGTCGGTCTTGCTCGCGTTCGCGAGGCGCGCCGACAAACTGGCCGAAGGCGCGGCGCGTTCGATGTAGCCGCTTGCGATAACGTCTCTGGATCGGCTATCAGGGTCAACTATCAACGCGACCACCCATTCATAGTCGATACCGGGCGACAATGTGACGTGGTAGTCCGAAAGTTTCAGTCGCTGAATTCCGGCGTTGCGGGCGTCGGGAAGTTTCACATCGAGAATCGGCTGAGGTTTCTTGTCTTCAAGTACGGTCAACTCGAATGGCACGTCCGCAGGCTCAGACTGATACCAAAACAGAGAGGGTTGTTCCTGAATGGTGAGGCCCGTGTGGTCCGGGGCCAGAACCGTGAGGCAGATCAGCGAAACCCCATTACCGCGCGACCCGCCGTCAATGCGGACCGCAGGGGCGCCGCGTAACGGTGGTTTGTACACAATTTTTGTCCGGATCGGGGTGACTGGCGGGGGAAGCGGCGCTTGCGTGGACGGCTCGACCTCGTTGGTTTTCTCGGTGGAAACCGAGGGCGGAATCTGGTTGGTAAGTTCCGCAGAATACAAGAGGCACGGAAGCATGATGCCCAGGGCCGTTATCCAGGACCGGCGATATGCCGCGCTATATTTCATGAAGAGGTTGCTCCTGTGCCACGGCTTCGCGCATCACGCGGTAGATCATAACCTTTTCCGCCCTGCCTCGCAACGGCGAAATACCGACCAACTTGGTGTGAAACTGGTTGTCCAACAGCTTGTAGGTGGTTTCGCCAATCAGGATCCGGCAATATCCGTTTCCCAATTCGGCATCCGGCAAATCTTTGTCGAAACTTTCCAGGCGCGAAGCAATGTTCACGGTATCGCCAACCACGGCGTATTCCATGCGGTCGGCGCTGCCCAGACTGCCTGCCATCAACGGGCCTGTGTAGATTCCCACGCGCATGCTGCCCATGGGCAGGCCTTTCTCGCTCCATTGCTGGTTCAGACGCAGTAACGACTTTTCCATCGCGAGTGCGCAGCGAACGGCGTTGATCGCGTCTTGTTGAATCTCGCGCTCCGTCGTCCGGATCAGGGGAACCCCGAACACCGCCATGATGGAGTCCCCTATGTATTTGAGAACGAGTCCGCGATTGTCAATGACTGCCTGGGTCATGGGGCCCATGTATTCATTCAACCACTCCATCACGGCGGCAGGACCGAGTTGTTCCGACAAGGAGGAATACCCTTTCAAGTCCGTGAAGAGCACGGTGGCGGTCACCTCCCGGGGGCGGAGAAATGCATCTTGCTCAGCACAGATTTCCTCGACGACCTCGGGGGGAACATGTTTGGAAAACCGGCTCCTGACCAACCCGTGTTGCGTCTTCTCATAATAGGAAGCATACGAGACCACCATGATGGCCGACAACAGGAAGGCCGTCGCCGGTGTCGCCGAGAGGATCCACCAACCCCATTGAAAGCCCCACCACGCACAGCCACCAAGTGCCAGGAGACACGCGCCCGCGAGGAGCACAAACTTCCATGGCGATCGCACCCAAAACCCGATTGCCGTTCCCAACAAGCACCATACGAGAATCCAGGAAAGCTCCTTCCACTCCTGCCAAACACGCAGCGGTCGGTCCCCATCCAACGCCGCGCGCAACAACTGGTTCAACATCAGGGCGTGAACGACGAGGCCGGGGTGCTTGTAGGTAATCGGCGTGACAAAATAATCCATCTTACTATCCGCCGTGTCACCCATCAGGATGATCTTGTTGCGGAGTGCGCCCCGTGGGATTTGCCCCGAAAGAGTCTGGCTTAACGTGTACGTTTGAAATGTTTTCGGGCCTTTGAAGTCGAGGAGCAATTGGTACCCGGCCGCATCGGCGTTGACGTAGGCGCCATCGTTTCTTTCGAAGGGCCGAAAGACTGTCTTGCCGAGGCGAAAGTAATTGGGATTTTCCGTGACGGATTCCATCTGAATGCCCGTAGTGTCCAAATAGAACAACGCCACTTGCAGGGTGAAGCAGCGAAACTGGTTGGTTCCATCGTCCATCAACAACACGCCACGGCGGACGATCTTGTCGATCTGATAGTCCGGGGTGAACGAATTAATCCCCCAACGTTCCGGGGACGCTTGCAACACCGGTGGCGGCGGAATGCTGTGGTGGTGCTGGTCGCCGGAGGTCCCGATGAAGATGA
>Ga0206923_1105_pt1 | contig 18027 bp, 24 predicted proteins | sample Alteio_BWOrgHeat_64_FD_152961 | JGI IMG/M metagenome (GOLD analysis project Ga0206923, IMG submission 152961) | Enriched cells from forest soil in Barre Woods Harvard Forest LTER site, Petersham, Massachusetts, United States -... | ecosystem: Environmental > Terrestrial > Soil > Temperate forest >...
TCACCGTCACCTTGATAGCGCCTTGCAGCCGCGCAATCTGCATCTGGTTCGAGGCAATCTCCGCCGACATAGTCTGATTGAGTTGGTCATATCGTGACTGTAGGGCGTCGTACTTCTGTTCCGAGACACAACCCGCCAACAGCATCATAGCGGTGAACGTCAAGGTGAGGCGCTGGATGAGTTTCAATCCCGACATCTTTTAGGGTCTCCTTAGCTATTGCCGCCGCGCGCGATATGGAATTCATGAACTACGCGAGGCTCTTCTTGTCGTAAAAACCGGTCCCTGACAGACTGCCATATCTGTATGCTTTGCACGAGCATTGTCATACAGGATTGAGCGCGGGAGTCGTACGAGGCCCAACGACTGCATAGATGAAGGGTGAATGTTATGAGCCAGAATAACGAACTGTCGTACGTCTCAGGCAATTCGCAGGGTCCCCTCACCGCAGCGGCTTTGCACGAGGGTGTAAGCCGTGTCGATGATCGTTACGTCGGCCGCTCGCAATACGACCTGTCGCATTTCCGGTATCCCGTTAGCGCTGCCCTTGAGTATGGTCTCTACAAACCGATCGCGTTCTCGCCAGCCGTCAGACGATTGGCAGGACTACGATTGGGCTGCTACCTATAGCTGAGGACTAAGCAAAATAAACTTTAATAGTTGCGGCGTTTGAGCTTTCGGGTTCCCGTGCCGCGGGGAAAAGGGAGATGATCCGACCTCAGATGATGCTGTGGATGTTTCTCCCGTTGATGGTTTGCCTATCAGGGTGCCTTGCGGCCATACCTATACTTGGCGTCGAAATGGCATGTGCTATTACGTCCGCCAGCCGAGCGAACGCACCCGTGATAGATGATAAGTTTGGTGACGAACCTTTATTTCAAGCGGAAGCAAAGACGAAATGCGCCGAAGATGGGGCGGGTCCCGACACTGACTGCGTCAATTACATGATGCAGTGAGGAGGCCTCGCCCAAAAACACCAACTTTATCCTGCTCGAATAGCACCGCGCTCATAGGTCAAGGCAATTACGCCGCAGCGAAGCCGGGACAACGCGCATCATTCTAACCGAAACGCCATCTAAGAAACCTGGCCGCAAGCTAGGTCGTAATTCTGAAGGGAGTCTGCGTGGTGAAGAATTCGGAATTCTTCCCTGCGACCAGAATGACCGTTCACGGCCTTTTTGCAATTCGAATAGTCTTAAGTCAGGCAGCAAAACGATGACAAGACTTCTCGATAGGTTTCTTACGGTGTTACGACGCGGCGCTTACCTTCTTGTCGTAGGAGGTTAGCGATCCGTCATCATCGTCGCTTGTTTGATCGACGGCTTGTTTCTTGGCGCCTGCCATTTTCTCCAATTCCCGAGGCATCGAGTTCCCGCTGACTATTGCTTAACCTGATGCCGCTCTGGCGTGCCGATTTGAATTCACGGCGCCGACAGAGCACTGCCCGCTTGCCTGATAACCTGGTCCGCTCGCTCAAACAAATCGCCCGTATCCGAAGTACAGGACTCTTTCGGAAGGCTCTCTTGGGGCCAAAAGAGGTGTGAATGCCGCCTCATCCAGGCCTCAGCCGATCTCTCCCGAAAACTTGACTGCAAGTTAGCAGAAATAGACTCTTCGTGTTGCAAATTAAATCTTATTGACGCTTAGAGATGTTTTTAGTACTTATCAGTCTATGGATGCTGCTAACAGTTAGAATGTGCTCAGCCGCGCACCGAAGCCCTCCTCGCTAAAGAGGGGTTTTACCGTTGTTGAGCATCCGGGCGTTGGCTTAGTCGCCGCCGTTCGTAGTGGACCGGGGACAGCACCAAAAACCGACGCTTTATTGATGATTTCACGGTGCAAACTGAGAAATCGCGGCGACCGCATGCCACGCGCGTCATCGAGCGTCACTAAAGGGAGGAGTTCAAAAATGTCGTCGAAAGGGGAGATCGTCAGGAACGCCGCGCTTCGCGGGAGCATCCTGGCGACCATTGTCTATGCATCTGTCGGATGGACATCCGCCGCCGCCTTCGCTCAAACGGTGGTTCCGGCCGCGTCCGGCGCCACGGAGAGTGTGCATTCATCATTTGACGGGCGCGCGTCCGAGCAGACTCCGTACCTGGTCATCGGCATGGCCGACCGCTCGGAAATGACTGTACACAATTCGTTTCCGGTCGTGGATCGTCCAGCAACCGACGCTTCGGCGACAGATGCGATAGATCCCGAGGGCGAAATCGCGCCGAAGGCGAATCGCATCGGCGAGGCGGCCTCCGACCCGATGATTCTGGCTAGCCTCACCGACCTTCGCGCCCAATCGCCTGCCGCTCGACAGACTATTGAAGAGCCTCACAGCCCGCCGCCACCCAAGGCCTATAGTTTGCTGAACGACACCTTATCGCCTGAATCGTTTCTGTACGGGCAGCGGCCGGACATCCTCTTGGAGACCCAATGGCTCGTGGATAATGAAGCGCCGACGCATGAGGTCGAACCGGGATCGAGCCCACTGTTGGAGCTCGGGCTCGGTGATTGGAGTTTGGCCGTGACGCTATCTGGAGCGGCCGTCGCGCAGTAGCTCGCGAGCGCGGGGGTGGCCAACGAAATGAATCCGCAAGGTACAAACTTTCGACTGAGCGTAGTCGCAATAGCGCTCCTAATGTTCTGTGGCAGCGTTAAGTCGAGTTGGGCGGCAGGCGCGGGAGATGAGATCTGCGATGTCGCGGCCGACCAGGCGCTGGGGCTTGAAAACTATCCGGCGGCGATAGCGCTACATCAGCAAGTCGTACGCGTACACGGCAATAATGCACTCGCGCGTTATCACCTGGGCTTCGCGTACGGAATGATCGGACGCACGACGCCGGAAATCGATGAGTACCTTGCGGCCGTCAGACTCCATTTGCGTAAATGGGATTTGTTTTTGAATCTGGGCCTGGCGTACCTGAGTCGAAACGACGCACCGAATGCGATCGAAGCGCTGCGGACTGCGGTAATCCTCGGAGTAAATCATCCTGAGGCACACTTCAATCTGGCCCTCGCCTATGAGAAGGGTGCCAGATGGCGGGAAGCGCTCGACGAGATAACCGCTACCCTTCGTCTGGCGCCGGACGATCCCGATGCGCACAACACGAAGGCGATCATATGTGTGGAGACGGGCGACCAGGTCTGTGCTCGCGACGAGTGGACGTACCTGGTCAGAGTCGCGCCGGACTACGCACCCGCACGGGTAAATCTCGCAATCCTGGGCGGCTCGCATCTACCGCTTACGACTTCAATCTCGGGCGTCATCGCCCGCGCTCGATTCGCATCCGCTCGGTAAAGTTGTCTGCGCGTTTCGCGGCAGCTTGCGAAATTCCTACAGGTTGTAATCATCCCGGTCTAGCATAGTAACGCCTGATCATCTCGCAGTCGCACATTAGATGTCGCCGTTCTTCGATCGGCAACGAGTACCAGTTGTCATTGCCGGCGCGACTGTATGGAAGCTCCTCTACGCTGCGAACCGGGGCGGATGAGAGTCGGCAGAACTTAAATTTCTCAGCGGTGTTGCGTTCTTTCAGGACGAGAATCCCCCGCTGACATTCCGCTATCTCCTTTTGCTTCATTAAGTCAGGCAAACTTTTCAACGGAGCGCCAGGAATGCTTAATCCCAGCGAATCGCGAAAGCCCCCGCTTGAATCACTCGCGGTGCCCACTGAGCGTCCACTCCTAGCTGTCACCGTATAACCCATCTTAACCGTGGTGCGCGGAATTCCCATTATGTCGGAGTAGCTTCGGGAAAGTACTTATCGGTTATTGGCGTTTTGAATGGCTGCTCTCTTCGATACATAATGGCGGCGGGCTGTCAGTTCCGCGAGATGAAGGAGTTCGCTATGTCTACGGTCACCAAGTCCCTCGCGGAGCAGGAGCTAAGAAAAGCAGCATGACTCAAACGCTCGCGGGTAAAACAGGACTGGTCGTCGGCATCGCCAATGAACATTCGATTGCGTGGGGCTGCGCGAAAGCATTTCAGACCGAAGGCGCGGAACTAGCTGTCACTTATCTGAATGCGAAGGCGGAACCCCATGTGCGCCCGCTGGCGCAGCAGTTGAGAGCCTCGGTCATTCTCCCGCTGGACGTGCGCGACGATGCGCAGATGGAAGCCGTGTTTAATGCCGTCAAGGCCAAGTGGGGGAAGCTTGATTTTCTCCTACATGCTATTGCCTTCGCGCCGAAAGAAGATTTGCATGGCCGCGTAGCAGACTGTTCACGGCAGGGGTTTCTGACCGCGATGGATATTACCTGCTATTCCTTCATCCGCATGGCGCACTTCGCCGAGCCGCTGATGACGGCAGGCGGCTGCCTGCTCACCATGAGCAATTACGGCGGCGAACAAGTCGTCGAGCATTACAACATAATGGGGCCGGTCAAATCGGCGCTGGAAGGTTCGGTCAAGTATCTCGCTGCCGAAATGGGCAAGAGCCACATCCGTGTTAACGTCCTGTCACCCGGGCCGATTCTGACGCGGGCGTCCGGTGGGCTGGCTAACTTCGAGGAGTTGCTGCGCGAGGTGCAGCGCAAATCACCGCTCCACGAAGCGCCGCTCAGTGTTGATGATGTCGGCGCGATGGCCGCCTTTCTGGTAAGCGATGGCGCACGCCACATCACCGGTAATATTACTTTTATCGATTGCGGTACGCATGTGATGGGGTGAGAGCTAAAATCTAAACATTTGCACTTAGGGGCCGTGCGGCTTCAGTTTGGAATGTTCGCCCTCGAACACCAATGAAAGGAGTGTTTGGTTTCCTGCCAGAGTAGTTAGGGAGAGATCGTCGACAAATAGCGTTATCGAAAACCACAAAATGGAGCTCACGGCAGATGGACTTTCTTCGCGGGCCGGGTCGCTGCGGGATCTTTGCAGCGATATCGCTAAGTCGAGACAAAACCCACCGCCGCACGAGCGAATCTTTGGTTCCCCGTCACCTCCAGGTTTCCTTCGAGCTATCGTTAGTCTTCAATCTCTGCGTACGTCCGGATGCGGTCCGGAACCAGCCTTAACTCGACCAATAGCGGTTTCACTGCCTGGTATCGCTTGCGCGCTTCACGACCGGAAGGCGAACCCAGATCGTCTTCGTAGCGGGCAAGCAGACCTAGCGCGGTCCTGAAGCCGTTTTCCTCGTTGATCATCACCTTTCCTTCGAGTGCGACCCAGCGGACCGGCTCCCCGAATACATTGCTTACCAGAACACTCACGCGTGGATCCCGGCGCAACCGTGCGATTTTGGACGCGTTGCCCATGCTGAACATTCGCATCGCCTTGCCGTCCCAGGCGTACCAGAGTGGCACTGAGATTGGGTACCCTGACGCGCTGTTGGTCGATAGTACCGCGAGACGACGGCTGGCCAGGAAGTCGTCGCGTTCTTGCCTATTGAGTCTAACTACTTTCACCTGCGTTCTTTCACTTGCTCCAAATCCCAGATGATCGGGCAATTTCGGGCTGCGCATCGACCGCGAAGGAATTTGAAGTATCGTCGTTCTGCGCCACGGTGTTCAGCCAACGTCGCTTCCCCAGCGCGACGGACCGATTCAGGATAGATAGGTTCTCGCCCGCTGGAGCGTATTCCGGCGCGAGTCGAACAAGCTGGGACCAGATACCCTGTGCACAAGCGGTATCGCCATTTTCGACACAGATAATCGCATTCGTATTAGCCGCGTCCCGGTCGTCCGGCGCGAGCCGCCGGGAGGCTGCTATCTCCCGCAATGCTTCGGCTGGTCGCCCCCCACCTTCGTAAGCAAGGGCGAGGTTGTAGTGCGCTTCGAAGTGTTGCGGGCCGAGCCTTGCGGCGGTTTCTAATGCCTCAATCGCCGGTCCGGCCTCGCGCTGACCAAGGTAGGCAAGCCCCAAATTCAGAAATAAATCCCAATTCCTGAGGCCCAGGCGCGAAGCGGTCAGGTATTCAGCGACCTCTTCATTAACGCGTCCAACCATGCCGTAGGCGAAGCCCAGGTGATAATGCGCCAGCGCATTGTTGGGCTGCGAATGCACAAGCTTCAGATGAGATGCGATCGCCTTAGGGTAGTCTTCAAGGCCAAGACTGACATCTGCGGCGACATTGCAGATCTCGTTATCGGTGGCCATCGCATTGCGCGAAACCAGGCATGTAAGGGCCACGATTAAGCCAAATCCCGCGACGCCTATTCTTGCTCCGACTCGTAACATCGCCTACCACCTCGCCTCGGCACCCGGAATCGGAGCTGTGCCTAGCGTGATCGGAAGGTCCCAGTTCCCGCCATCGATCTGCGCGAGCGGATAGACAGATACGCCATTCACATTTGTAAGAGATCGCGAATCCGCCAGACTCGACTCCCACCTCTGATACTCACCTGCGACTTCGGAAGGGACAGCCTCCGCATTGAGCTCCTGATTGCTTGCGGGAGCGCCATATTTCGTATCAAGCACGGCCATCGCCGAGGTGAAATTCCCTGAATAAAAGCCGGAAAGGCCCATTCCTTCGGTCATATGATGCCCGCTGGGACGAGCCACCGAGCTCTGAAGCGAATCCGAGATCCGAAGATGGTATGGCTCAGCCATGCTGCGCTGGAGGCTCGGAGTGGACGCGGATTCCGACGTATCCAGTGCGAACGGACGGCCCGGCACTTCTGCCGAAGCCAATTGAAATTCTTGGGCGGTTGCCTCCTGCGCGCGGGCCGTACCGGCGTTGAGCCAGGAGCTAAAGCAGAGAGCAACTAGCGTTAATATGCGTACATATACCTGATAATCGTTAAACACCTTTACGCAATTCATCGTTGCCCGCACATAGGCGATTTGACCGTTTTTCGCGCGCTGTGTAATTTTTGCGATTGTGTTTTTCACGGCCGCTCCTTCTCGATAGGTTGATGATCGGAAGCTAGACGCCGTGGCGAATTTAGTCTTAAGAGTTCTGTTCAACTTCCATGCAATTTCGATGTAATTGAATCAATTCGCCTCCAAAGAGAGATGCCCAGCGAGCCACATCGACTCTTCCCTCCCTTTCGACTCGATCCGACCGATGCACAGCTTTGGCGCGACAACGAGCGGATAAACCTTAGGCGTAAGACCTTCGAGGTGTTGCGTTATCTGCTCGATCACCCGGGTCAGCTGGTAACCAAGGCGACCCTGCTCGACGCTGTTTGGTCAGAAGTAAGCGTCAGCGACTCAATGCCAGCTACTTGTGTCACTGAAATCCGAAGGGCCCTCGGCGACGACGCCAGGACCCCGCGATTTATCGAAACGGTGCATCGTCGCGGCTACCGCTTTGTCGCCAAGGTCATAACCGCGGCGGTCCCGGAAGGAGCGCCCTCACTACGACGCGCGATGGCGGGCCCCAAGCCCATTGTGGTGGGTCGCGAGGCTGAGCTGGCGCAATTGCAAAGCCGCTTCGCAGAGGTCCTGGAAGGGCAACGACTCGTAATCTTCGTCGCTGGCGAGGCCGGCATCGGCAAGACCGCGTTCGTTCAAGAGTTCCTTGATGCAATTTCGCGAGAGACGGTGCTGCAAGTTGGGCGCGGTCAATGTCTTGAGCAATACGGCGCAGGCGAGCCCTACATGCCGGTGCTGGAGGCGTTGAGCCGGCTGAGCAAGGAACGCGACAACGATAGTGTGATTGAGCTCCTGAGCAGGCTCGCTCCGACTTGGCTCGCGCAGATGCCTGAGCTGTTGACGCGTGAAGACCGGCTGCGATTGCAGAACGAGGCGCAGGGCGTCACTCAGCAGCGGATGTTGCGTGAGATGACCCACGCTCTTGAGGCGTTAGCCGCCCGCTCGCCGTTGGTGTTACTGCTCGAGGACCTTCACTGGTGTGACTTCTCCACGCTCGAGCTGATTTCTGCGATCGCACGCCGCCGCGAACCGTCGCGCCTGATGGTGCTTGGAACGTATCGGCCGGTGGAGGCCCTCGAAAACGACCATCCTCTTCGCAGGATGAAGCGGGAGCTTGAGCTCCATCACGATTGCGAAGAGTTTCGGCTCAAGTTGTTGAATGAAGATAACGTCGAGAACTACCTGTTGAGGCGCTTTTCCGCCGATGGTCCGCGCAAATTCGAGACACTGGCGCCCATCGTGCACGCGCGTACCGAAGGCAATCCGCTGTTCATGGTGAATGTGGTCGACTACCTCATCGGCAAAGCTGGGTTGGTCATGCCTTCGCCCGGGGTGCGCGAGTTGGAAACGATAATCGTCGATAACTTCGATCCGCCGCGCAGCATTCGCGAGATGATTGAGCATAATCTGGAACGGTTAAAACCAGAGGATCAGACCATCCTTGAAGGTGCGAGCGTCGCCGGACCAGAGTTTTCGGCGGCTTCGGTCGCCGCAGCGCTGGGGCGCTCACAGGATGAGATTGAGGCAAGCTGCGCTCGGCTTTCCCGGCGCGAACAATTCGTCAGCGCCCAAGGACCGATCAAATGGCCCGACGGAACTGTTGCCGAAGGCTTCCGCTTCCACCATGCGCTCTACCAGGAGGTCTTATACGGCCGAGTGCCGGCCGGCCATCAGATCCAGCTCCATCGGCGAATCGCAGAGCGCGAGGAGTTGGGATACCACGGTCACGCAGGCGAGGTAGCAAGCGAGCTCGCGTATCATTACAGCCGCGCCAACAACCGGGAAAAGGCCATCGAATATTTTCGGCTCGCGGGAGACCGAGCGGCTGCACGTGGCGCCTTCATTGAGGCCGAGCGGGCATACCGCCAGTCACTGACGATGCTCAACCTTCTGCCCCAATCGAGTGAACGCGACGCGCGCGAGCTGGAGCTGGTCAGCGCCCTGATCCAAGTGCTCTATCTCACCAAAGGATACACCGCGTCCGAGTTCGTCGATGTCACGGAGCGCGCCAATGCCCTGGCCGAGAAAAGCGGGAACATTGCCCAGTTGGTTCGCCAGGGATTCTCGACCTGGACTGCAGTTTTCGTGTGCGGCGAGCATCGGAGTGCCTTGGCACTTGCCGACAGGTTGCTCGATCTTGGCCGCCGCGACGAGAGCTCTACGACCCTCGGATTCGCGCACTGTGCCCGATTGCAGGTGTGCTTCAATCTAGGGGACCTGGTCGGAGCCGAGCAGCATTGCGGGCACCTGACCGGCTTTCTCGAAGCACCCGCTCTGCGGCAATTTGCTGGCGCCATCGAATTTACGCTCGGCTTCGCAAGCCTCGGCGCGTGGATGCTGGGCCGGTCTGATTCGGCGCGCGAGCGTATCGTCCAGCTCATCGCAATCGCGCGCGATAGCAAGAACCCTTATGACTTGGCCTCGGCGCTGGTCATGGAAAGCTGGTTGTACCGGTTTTTAAGAGTGCCGCAGCCTGCCGAGGCCGCGGCCAAGCGAGCGTTAGCCATCTCTGAAGTGCGGGGGTTCTCGTTCTGCCGCGATTTTGCACGCATTTTCATCGGCTCAGTTAGGGCTCAACTCGGCGCCGCCGACGAAGGCATTGCGCTGATCCGTCAGGGGATGGCGGGCTTGAGCGAAGCCGGAGTACGAGTCACCATCACCGATGTCCTCACGCGTCTCGCCGAGGCGCAGTCTCTGGGCGGCAGGATCGACGACGCCCTCAGCACCATCGAAGAAGCCCTCCAGGCTAACCCCGAGGAAATAGTCTTCCGACCTAATATGCTGCGGCGTCGCGGGGAACTGCGGCTCAAAGTCGGCCAAAACGAACTGGCCGAAACCGACTTCCGCGAGGCTATCGTGCTCGCGCGTGGCAACGGAGCGAAAGCCCTGGAATTACGCGCCGCGACGAGTCTTGCCCATTTGCTGGACGACCGGGGCAAACGCGACGAGGCGACAAAGGTGCTCGCCGAGATCTACAATTGGTTCACCCAGGGTTTCGATACTCCCGATCTTAAAGACGCGAAGCTGCTGCTCGATAGATTGAGCGACGGGACGGTCCGTCCGCCGCGCTCCGGACGAGATTCGACGCCCAAGCCCTCGAAGCGTTAAACAATCAGTGTGCCTTGATCGGTATTTCCATAGTCAATATCCCAAGAATTTGCTCACCTGAGGCCACTTGGCCTACACGCCGGGTGCAGATAAAGGTGGAATCGATTTTTGGCTTCAGGCGTCTCCGCTCGCCGATGCTTTGGCTGGTGATAATTTCGATGCCGCCGAGCTTGCAAAAATGGTCATAGGGTCCCAACCAGTTCAGTCCGGCGCGACAATCTCCAACCCTTGCTCTAACTGAACATGCATGCGATACTCTGGCAAAGCCCGAAAGCCATGGCGGGCGCCGAAAGAGGGCCATCGAGTCCCAATCCCCGCTGTAGCTCCGAAGCGAATCTGCAGCCGAGTCCCAGCTCACATAGGCGCAATCTTCGCTTGGGTTTCCGGCTGACCGGTGCCGCTCAAGCAGCTGTGTGGTAGCGCTATTCCTTTAGCATCGCGACGCATTTGATCTCGACCATCAAGCCCGGCATCGCAAGCGAGGTTACGCCGATTCCAGTCCATGCCGGATATTCGCCAGTGTAGTAGCGATCCTTGATGGACATGAACAGCTGAAGGTCGCGCATATCGGTATGGTATGTGACCATATCGACCACGTCGTCAAAAGTGGCACCGGCCGCCGCCAGCACCTTCTTCACATTTTCGAAGGCCTGGACGAATTGCGCCGCCTTCCCCTCGACCACATTGAGATTCTGATCGCGTCCAACCTGCCCGGCTATGAAAAGCAGCGGGCCGGTCGCCTTGACGCCAGGATTGTAATGGAAGCGCTCCTTGATCAATTCCATCTCTTGGGGAACGACGTTCGTGCGAATGCTCATGTTCGATCTCCTTGGCCGGCTGTGTAAGTGGCTTTTGTCGAGCGTTATATTCTATCGTGGTGGCGTCGGGCCGCGACTGGGATTTTCGGCTGAATTTTGTCGTTTCGGCAGTCCGGTACAAATCTCGAGGAGAAGTTTATGAGCGTAATTGTTTTGGTCCAGGGCACGCCACATCCCGAACGCCATGAAGCGCTGGCGGAGTATCAGCAGACCGCCCGCGCCGTCATCGCAAAGCACGGCGGCCAGCCGGTCGCGCGGGGCACCGGTTTGGGGAGTCTTCACGGTTCGGGCAAGTTCCAGGTTGGCATCGTCATTCGGTTCGCGGACCAGGCCGCGGCCGAGGGCTGGTACAATGATCCCGAATATCAAAAGGTGTTGCCGCTGCGCGATCAGGCGTACGCGTCGCTGGAAATTAATATGTTTCAAGAATGAGCATACGTTCGTCCTGAGACGGCCGGCGGACCCGCGATTCGCCGGCCGCCGCCCGTCTCGCCACCAAGTCCTTCCGGAGCTCTCGCAAACCCATGACGGCGGCATGCGATAAGACTGCTTAATGTAACCGGTGTCGCGGCGGCTCGATTTTGCTGGCGCGCCCGGAGGGATTTGAACCCCCAACCCTCAGATCCGTAGTCTGATGCCCAGTACTACGCTGCTGCACCCGCGTCTCCAATAATGCCCGTATATGCTCAAGTTTTTGTTGGCGATTCTCCTGTCAAGTACGGTCGAAACCGACTACAAACCTTGCATAGCGTCTACATGGCGTCTACATAGGAATGCAGAGGCGGGTTGGTTTTGAACGCCAACGAGGGAAGCCCTCATGCCAAATATTACGAAAGCAGTAGTGCAGAGCGCGACTTTTCCAGAACGGGGACAGACTTTTATTCGAGACGACTCGATCGAAGGGTTTGCCCTTCGCCTGACCGCGAAAGGGGCGAAGTCATTTGTCTGGGAGGGCCGGATAAAAGGGAGACCACGGCGAATTACTATTGGACAATTTCCGGACCTTTCGGTCGCCGCGGCGAGAATCCGCGCGCACAAGATTCGCGCCGCCATAATTGAAGGGCGCGATCCCAGTGAAGAGCACCAAACAGAGCGGAGGGAACCGATATTCGCCGATCTGATCAAGGCCTACTTCGAACGTCACGCTAACAAGCACAAGCGCGAGCGAAGTATCCGTCATGACGAATGGTGCGTTAGCAAATATGTGCCGCAGTCCTGGCGGGGCCGACGCCTGTCCGACATCCGGCGCGATGAGGTCGAGAACCTCCACGCCACGATCGGCAACAAGCACGGACATTACGCTGCGAATCACACGATCCGGTTTCTCCGATGCATGTTCAATCTCGCGCGAGAGTGGAAAATGCTGAGCGGAGAGAATCCGTCTGCGCGCATTCGGCTCTTTAAGGAAGAACGCCGCGAGCGATTTCTGTCTCCGGAAGAATTGCAACGCGTGAACCAGGCACTCTTGGATGAACCAGACTGGCGCTGGCGCGCCTTTTTCCCGGTGGCATTGATGCTCGGGACAAGACGGTCCGAGTTACTCTGTGTCCGCTGGTCTGATATCGACCTCAAACAGCGCACGTTACGATTGCCGGAGACAAAGGCTGGGCGTCCGCACTTCCTTCCTCTACCCGAACCGGCGGTAACGCTTTTTCAATCCCTGCCGAGTCGCGGCAAGTCCGAATGGGCGTTCCCATCCAGCCGTAAGGACGGACATATCGTCGAACCTGCCAAGGCCTGGCAACGGATTCGCGAGCGGGCCGGCGTTAAAGACGTTCGGATCCATGATCTCAGACACACCCTGGCGAGCTGGTTGGTCGCCCAAGGTTTTAGTCTGCCCCTTATCGGTCGAGCACTGAACCATCGCCATACGAGCACCACGGAACGTTACGCGCATCTGGCCCTGGACCCTGTACGCCAGGCTTTGGAGCAAAACGCCGAGAGAATGTTTGGGCAATCTATCGACGAAGATATTTAGTCAGTCAGCCGCATTGAACGGCGCTCCATTTGAATCCGCAATTCATTACGAAAAGAGTAGGTGTAAATGTGCGACGATCGAAATTGCTGACCGGGCTCTGGTCCCTTTTTAGTTGCCTATGTTTTCGCACGCGGTGCTGATGGAGTTTCTTGGACGGCAACCGGCACCGTGAGAACTACTCCTTGGAGTCGATTCTTCGGGAAAGCCGCGGCTCATGTCGGGATTCTCGTTGCTTCACCGAATCCATGAAAAATTCATTGACGGCGCGCCACGACAAACACCTTGAGGCGCCCACCACAGCATCATAATGGATTATTCGTTTCGGCGGATTCGATTGCTTCGTTCGCTCCTCGCACCTCAGTTGGTTCACCGACCGGGGTTCCCAGGAGTTGCACATGGCTGGCGGCAATCTCGGTACGCCGCAATTTGCGGCCGGTGATCTTGGTCTCGAATTCGCTAGTGTGCAGCCGCCCCTCGACATAAATCTGCCGCCCCTTCTTTAGATGTTCCTGACAAACGAGGGCGAGCTTTGCTACGACCACAACCCGATGCCATTCCGTCCGCTCCCGACGTTGGCCATTTTTGTCGAAGTATGGCTCCTCAGTGGCGACCGAAAAGCTGACGACCGGCAGTCCGATCGCGGTGTAGCGGATTTCTGGGTCTCGTCCCAAGCGGCCGATAATCATGACTTTGTTGAGTGACATCATCATTCCTCCACCTGCGTTCCGAGTCTGGAGCGATGCCTGGAAGCAGGGCAATTATTTTCGGACTGAACCAACGCGAGCGGTTTTGCAGGTTGCACCTTCGACCACCATATCCGCTCGCTCTTTCATGAGAGCGACCAGGCACGGCTAATGGAAACCGGCAGTCCCGGCCCACAGATGTGCCTTCAAATAGTTCTCTTCGCTCCTTACTTTCCGTCCGCAACTGGAGCATTCTCCCTGATCCATAGAGATATCCTCAAATCCATCTAATGTTTCCTTGTGGAAGCACGTGACGATATCTATCCATCGCCGCTTACTCGAAATCATCCTAGTCGCAAAAAAGCGATTGGTCGTCGGAGTGGGCGAACGCTTATCGTGAATATGAATAGGCGTCTGCAGCGATCCTCTATTGCTTCACTTTGATCCAGTCAGATCAGGTAAGGCTACTACACTCGCATGTTGCTCTTTAAGGCGTCTGACCATGCTGCTGCGGCAAAGGCGCGGAAAGCTCCGGTCTTAAAAGCCGCCGCAATTTTTTCATTCGGGATCATCAGCTTCTTGCTTATTCCGCTCCGAAAGTCTCGACCGTTCGCGCATCGATCCACGCCTGAAGATCACGCGGACGATAACGGACGCATCGCTGTGAATATCTTATGAAGCGAGGACCGGTGCGGCGCTGCCGCCAGCTCTCCAAGGTTCGTGGCTTCACATGTAGAACCCGCGCCGCTTCGACTTGATCAAGTACACCCGCAGCCAACGTGCTTTTGGCATCAGCTGCCCACTGCTCGGAAAGTGTTGGATGAAATCCGGATTCAGTTCCTTTCATGTCGATCACCCCTTTCGGAAGGACAGCGGAAGTCGTATGGTGCGGTGGCAAAAGATCCTGGCGCATTCACTGGCGATCATACGTCAGGTAGACGTGCCCAGATTCGCTGCACTATTGCTAGCTAGTGTAATAGCAAAGGGTGCGGCGGTAGGCAAGCGGGATGTGCGAGGTTTTTGTTCTTAAGCGAAATAGCCGAGTTGGGACAGGCGCACTCCGGCGGCTTCCGCCGAAACATCATAAGCCTCGCCGACGCGTTGTTTGAGATTATTCGCCCCAGGCGAATCGCTCGGAAGTTTATAAATTTCCCTTCCGCGGAAATATGCTGCAACTGTTTGATGGAGACGTGTTCTGGGCATCAACAATGCGCCCGCTGCATAGTTAGCCTGCCATTCAAACCAATCAAAGCCGCTCTCGAGCGTTAGCACATTGTTTCCCGAGCAGCGGCAAACCTCCTCGTTATTCAACCAACGCCGCCGCCAAGCCGGAGCGTGAAGATAGACGTGCCCATATTCGTGCGCCAGCGCATATCTGCAGCGATGTGAACGAATCGGATCTAGGTATAGTTCCCTGGCAATGCGCACCGTCGGTCTTTTTCCGGTCAGGAAAACTGTCACTCCTTCTACGCCCTCCCCTTCACGGCTCAGGTCGGCATACAAATTCACGTCAGCAGCATATTTTTCGAGCAGTTTGATCAGGCCGCCGGTGGGAACCGGGGTGGTGAAATGACCATAGAGTGACACAGTAAATTGTTCGATCACTCGTTCGCATCGACGGTCTAACGCATCCAGAAGAAAATATGGACGTTTGCGAAAGCGCCCGGTTTTGTCTGGAATCCAGATCATCATCGCTTCTTGCCCAGTTCTCGCCGGAAAGCCCGATATGCCGCAACGGCCTGTTCTTCGGACACTTTGCTCGGGTCGACGTCGATGGGGATTTGTTTAGCTAGAAAATAGAGCAGATCCACATCCAGATCGAGCTCTCGCGCGAACTGCTTAAGCAGATATCCGCGCGGCGGATGGCGCAAGTTATGTTCTATGTCGTTGAGGTATGGACCGGAAATTCCCCTTCCCTCTTCCGTCCTAATCCGCGCCGCGAGTTGACGTTGAGTAAGATTAGCTTTTTTGCGCGCCTCCGCGATCACTTCGCCAAATGTTCTCATCTAACTGCAAAGACCGCCTTTGAATTGCATCGTTATCCTCGGACTCTCAGGATAGCTTTCTTTTCAAGGAATGCCAGCTTCCGTGCCAGCTATTATAAGGGCGCGGGACGATGACTGGGATGAAATTGGCGCTGATTTGCAAATTTCTCTGCACAATCTGCAGGTCAATTTATTCGGGTTTCAGAGCGGGATTTCCATGTTGTTTGGCAGATGCAGATTCCACGCTATAACACGATAAAATACATTATCATGTTACAAATGGCCGAGTAGGGCAGTCACGAAACACGAGATCGGATATGGCAAGGGACCTGATTGCGGATGCTTCGCGTCACCCCGATGCTTCTGTATCGTTCGGATTGTGCTTATCAAAGGCAAGAGAATGCCTTTTTCTTCACACATCTTTATTGCGTCATCTAGGCCCATCGTATTTTGTCCATTTCTGTAGATGTCGACACCTTGCGACTTCAGGCATTCATAAAGCAGGAACTCGATTGTGTCGTGATAGAGACACACTACGTGCCGTGCAGAGCCGATCCCGCGCTTCTGAAGCTCGCCAGAAACGTGAGCGTCCTCAAGTGCAGCCTTCAAAAACGGATACTCATTCAGCGTATTATTGTCGGTCAGCGTCATCATCTTGGTACCTCTTGGGGTGGGTAAAGAGTAGGCAGACGCATACCTCGTGAACGCCAACGTCTCCCTGCAGTTACTCGATCGCCTTGCGGGCGGTTCGCTCGGCGTATTCGACCTGCCGCTTATGGTTGCCCTTCTTGCCGAGATCGCGGCCATCGAGCAGCTCCGTCTTGATTTGTTCGAGCGTCAGGCCGGCGCCGGCGGCGTGTTTCGCCCAGGCCATATCAGCCCGGTGAAGATCGCCGGCGTATATCGGATCGTTGTGAAACTCTCTGAGCCGCTTGGGGCCCACGGGCTTTTTGCTCCGGCGCGATCGCTTGTAAGGCTGCTCGCCTTGCCCTGCTCCGTCGTCGTTGCTCTTTCGGATGTCCGCCAGAAACTCGGCCGCCTTCGGGTAAACGCACCCAATTGCCGAACGCAACCTTGCAAACGGCCGTACCCCTGAGCACAGTTGCCGCTGGCGCTTGGGATTGGTGAACCCGGCTAGCCGGCCGAAATGCCTCCAGTCCGCACTTGATGGATCGCCGCCGAACCTTTCGACGAGCGCCTTCGCCGCCCGCGTGCTGAGTGCGGTTTCGAGAACCTGGCCGTGGTTCAACCATGCCTGGAAGTTATTGGGCGAGGTCTCAACCACGACAGCCGGCTGGAATCCGTCTGCCTTCAGCCTTTCGATACCATCAGCGGTAAGGTCATCGATGAGGCTCAACCCGTGAGTCCCCGCGGGCCGGATATAGATATGCGCGCCCTTGCCATTCTCGTGGCGCAGCCATTTGATTGCCTCCTCGATCTCGATGAAGCCTTGCTCTTCCCAGAGGATCATTTCGCCGGCGTCACGCCGGATGCCGAGGTCGAAGCGCTCGCAGCCCATAGCGCGAAGCTGCTCCCGCACCATACGTCTGACAATGATAACTGATTTTTCGCCGCGCTTCCTGCGCTCCACTTCGGTCATGAACCAATTCCCTGGCGATGGAGCGGACCGTTCTTCTTTTTGTCGAAGACGTAAAGGACGCGGTCCGTTATTTCAAATCCGAGCCCCTATTCCACGCAAAGAGACCGCAAACGGTCCAGGTAACTGAAATAGATCTTCAACTTCCGGCCTGTTGGACGATGTACGTACAGTGGGTAGTCCTTGCCATAGAGCGCTCGATACGCATGGCGATCGATAATCTGGAAGACCTTCGGGTTACGAAAGCGCAGGAAGGTTGAAGCCATCGGGAGGTCAATTCCGTGAACGGTCAAGAGCGATTCGACCACCGAATCGGCCTGCCGGTGCGCACCAGCCTTGAGTGTCTTGAGTGCGTCGAGACGATCAAGCAAGCCTTTCTCCAACGAAACAAACCTGTTTACTTTCCAAAGCACAATCTCGTTTATCAGCTCGCGCGTGAAATTAAGGTCTGCGAGATCGTCCAGTCTCTTCGTAAGATCGCTCTGATAATTGTACTCTCGAAGGAAATCCGCGAGGTCTCCCTTGAAGTCGCCGGCGGTCACCACGCGCTTTTGTCTTCCTGTCAAATCTGACTACTTCCGCACTCCAAGTGGAAGCGAGCCGCAGCCCACCTCGTGACATATAGTTAGCTTGAACTGTAGAGAGGCACCGCTTTATTTGTTCGCGTGTTCGCGTGCGTCACCTTTCCACGTCGCTTCTGCGGCGCCCGGAACGCCTTCGGACCTGAGGAGTGCGGTGTAACAATTCCAGTGCAGAACTGCGCTGCTCCCCCATAAGTGGGCGCGCATCCAGTTTTCCTCGCTCTTCACCTTTTGCCCGCAACGGGCACAAATTGTCTGCCATTCCAGTGACCCCTACACGATCGATTTGATAGTCGAGCGCGTCGCCGAACGGCCGCGCGATCAGCCGTGTCGCTTCTGCATCTCGTTCCGCCAGCGGTCAGCGTCGTCAACGGTTACCACGTTACAGTCGTGACAAACGGGGCAGTGCACAATCGTCTCGCCGTCCGCGCTTATGCCCGGCGAAAGGCCGTCGCAACACGGGCACAGTTC
>Ga0206923_1106_pt1 | contig 17894 bp, 14 predicted proteins | sample Alteio_BWOrgHeat_64_FD_152961 | JGI IMG/M metagenome (GOLD analysis project Ga0206923, IMG submission 152961) | Enriched cells from forest soil in Barre Woods Harvard Forest LTER site, Petersham, Massachusetts, United States -... | ecosystem: Environmental > Terrestrial > Soil > Temperate forest >...
GCCCAATACCACGAGCGCGCCGGCTTGATGTTGGCTAGTGAGTTCTTCGGGCTGTATCAGGTCGGAGCAATGCTCGTTCTCGTGCCCACCCTTGGATTGTATGGAGCAGCGCTTGCCACCGGCAGCTTCCATGCGTTGCGGAACTTCTGGATTTGGTGGCAACTGCGTCGCCAGGTGCAATGGCGCAACATCAAAGGAGTGCTGGCAATGGGCCTGCTCGTGTGGGGGAGCGTGATAATCGTCTGCAGCCTGTTGCGCATATTTCTGCCGCAGCTGCCGGCGATCGCACAGATGGCCCTCGGCGGCGTGATTTGTGGCCTCGGCGCGCTCGCATATCTGCGGAGTTCGGGAATCTCGCAATCGGACCGTGAGGTACTTGCGAATCTGATGCACGGTCCCGAGGCGCGTTTCCTGCGCTGGCTCGGTCTGGCGCCTCGCGGTCGGGTCTCAACGTAAGCCCACGGAGTCCGACACGAATCGAATTCACGCCCAGGCACATTGTTTCGGATCTGAATCCCCCAATCGTGCGACATATCAAGTTAACGGAGGTGAGGTGGGTCATGGTTCGGGGCGCGTTATGACGAAACCTTGGGCGCCGCGGCGCCAATGCCCGGTATAATTGACGACCTATGCACGCGAGCACTCCTCAATGCCGCCGCCCGTCCACCGCAAATTAGACTTCTCCGGTACCAGTAATCTCGAGGAGCAATCCGCGCCCCGATTATCGGTGGTCGTGCCCTGTTTCAACGAACAAGAGTCGCTGTTGGAACTATACCGGCGCCTCGCCGGCGCCTGCCGTACGTGCGTCGAGGAGTCCTTCGAACTGGTATTGATCGATGACGGATCCACTGACGGGACGTGGGCCGGTATCACCGCGCTCGCGACTAAGACGTCGCAGGTCGTCGGCGTCAAACTATCCCGCAATCATGGCCACCAGCTGGCGCTGTCCGCCGGCTTGAGCATCGCGCGCGGCGCGCTGATCCTCATCATCGACGCGGATCTTCAGGATCCGCCCGAGCTATTGCCGCAGATGATACGTCTGATCGAGGAGGGTGCGGACGTCGTCTACGGCCAACGCACCGTGCGCCACGGCGAATCGGCGTTGAAGCGCGCAACGGCAGCTGTTTTCTATCGACTCCTGGATCAGTTGACCGATGTGAAGATTCCGGTGGATACCGGCGATTTTCGGCTCATGACCCGCCGCGCGCTGGATGTATTGATTGCCATGCCCGAGCAGCATCGATTCATTCGCGGCATGGTCAGTTGGATCGGCTTTCGGCAGCTGCCGTTGGCCTACGAACGTCAAGAGCGTTTCGCGGGGGAGACCAAGTATCCGTTTTCCAAAATGCTGCGGCTTGCGATCGATGCCGTGACGAGCTTTTCCACCCGCCCGTTGCGCCTGGCATCGTTCTTTGGGTTTGGTTTCGGCTTGCTCGGTCTTGTCGGACTGGTCTACACACTCGGCAGTTGGCTGCGCGGCTACGCGGTGCCCGGCTGGACCAGCATCACCTCCATCTTTTTGCTCATGGGCAGCGCACAGATGTTCGTGCTCGGCATCATCGGCGAATATTTGGGTCGTCTGTATATGGAAGCCAAAGGGCGGCCATTGTATGTCATCGAATCGGTTGTTCGCGAAGCGGTGCCTGCTATCGACGCAACCACACCCCGCGTTGATCGTGCGCGCGCTTAAGTTCGGTGCCGTTGGTATTGCCAATACGGCGCTGGACCTAGGACTATTCAGCGTTCTCACGTTGGTCGTGGGAATACAGGCGCCTGCCGCCAACGTGGTTTCCTACTCGTCGGGAATTGCCTTGAGCTTCGCACTCAACCGCGCTTGGACGTTTCGCGACCGCAATCGACAGCGACCGTGGCTCCGGTTGGCGCTGTTTGCCAGCGGCAATCTGGTCGGGCTCGCGCTGTCTACGGCGGTAGTCGCCTCGCTGGTACGCGCCTGGGGACCGCTTCCAGCAAAAGCCGTATCGCTCGGATTCACCTTCGCGTGGAACTATATTTTCGCGAATTTCATCGTCTTTAAACAATCTTAGGATTGGCGAGCTGCGGACGCGCTGTACGCAGACGCGGCCTGAGCGGCCATAGCGCGTATGCCGTGACGATCGCCCCGATCGCCGCCGATGACTGGGCGACAAGGGCCGGGCGGGGCTCAAAATGGGTAGCCAGGGCATAGAAGATCACCAGCCCCAGGCCGGGAAGCACGAATAAAACGAGCAAGTATCGTCGCGCCAGAAGGCCATAGGCGAGGGCTATCACGAGCGCGGGAAAAATGGTTGACGCAGAACGCCACATGAGCGGCACCGCGAGCTTGAGATTCTGCACGAAGGCGCTTTGTACCATGCTCATTCCTTTGCGGGCCATCGCACGGTCCGCGGCTCCTTCGGGAAACGGAACGCCCTGCAGTTCGAACTCGCGCTCGAGCCTCACTCGCTCTGCCCGCGCCTGCCAATGCAGCGTGATGGCATCTTGCGGCCGTCCCGCGACTTGTGCCTGTATATCGTGCTTGTAAAGATCCGTTCCCAGATCATCACTGAGCCGCTGCAGCCTGCCGCCCATCTCCAAATCCTTCGGACCGAAGCCCAAAATCGATCCCACCAAGGGTCGCACCGCGGGCCGCGCCCACATGTAGAAGGTCCCGCGGTATTCGGTCGGCGTGACTTGGTCCATGAGCGCGCGCGTGTACAGCACCAGACCGCCGCGTTCCGAAATCTGCGGTTGGCCGAATACCATCCAGTTGCGAGCGATCCAGGGAGTAACGACGATTGCCGCGCTTGCGCACAGCATCATCACCTGCAGCAGGCGCGTTTTACGTTGCGTTGATGCTCCGACATACGTTGCAAGAAGCACAAGAACCAAGCCGGCAAAGACATATAGCATGGCAGCCTTCGTCAGCGCCAACAGGCCATAGCAAAGACCGGCCATGATGAATTCCAACCTGCTGTTGCGTTGCACCGCTCTGACCAACAAAAAAATTGCGCAGGTCATGAAAACCGCGGCGGGCAATTCGGTATAGAGATCGTTCACGCCCTCCGCACTCGCGGAGTTGAGGAACGGCTTGGCCGCGAGCAGGCCTGCGGCGATAGACCACCACAGCGAGCCGGTGAAGTATCGTGTCGCCGCAAACACCGCGAACCAAAGACCGATCAGCCATGCGATGTTCTGATACTTGATGTATTTGACTCGCGGTCCGGAGAAGTATTCGGCGGAGTCGGCTCTTCCCAGAAGACCATCCACGGCGCTCACCAGCGCGGCACTCGCCACGCTCGGCAGCGGCTCGCGGTACATGGACGGCTGATACGGCGGCTGTTCGCTGTCGGAAAGCGTACCGCCGTGGCTCAGATTGACCGCCATAAGCAGGTTTTGACCCGAGTCGCTGACCACTGCTCTGCCGTCGATCGACATGAACGCCACGATGGCCAGCAAAAACGCGATCACCGCCACGATCGTGCGGCCCGATCGGCTGAGTGGCGACGCTACGATGAGGGCTGGCACTTGAACCTACACACGCTTGGTCATTATGTCCAATGTTGATGTGATCGACATCACGCGCGCTGCTTTTGGTCGAGTCCCATCGGCCCGAATTCGCAACGATCTATCGTGTAACATACCGTTGTCACAAGAAAACTATGAGGTAGAGCGTACCCTTCCCATGTCCTTCTGTCAGCCCCACGGCAATACTCAAAAGCTCACGATCGGACTCATCGTAGATTCAACGTTCGCCTCCAAGTATGTATTCGATCTGGCCGCCTGGGGCCAAACGCAAGACGATCTTTCGATTTCCCATTTGATTGTGCAAAGGACCCCCAAGTCAAACGGGGGAGTTCGTAGAACTGCCGATTTCTTGCGCCGGCACGGCCTGTTGGAGCTGCTACGGTTCGCGTCATTCTTTGTGATCACCAGAATTGAATCATTGGTATTGAGGTTATCTAAACATCACGCCGATCACCTTAAAAGTTTTGATCTGAGCAAAATCATTGGAAAATCCGTTGACGTGCATCCAGTGATTTCGAAATCCGGTTTCGTCTCACGATATACCGATCAAGACGTCGAAAAAATCCAGAGTTTTGGTTTCGATGTTCTCATACGCTGCGGTTGGGGCATTTTACGCGGCGACATACTGAGCGCATCGCGGTATGGAGTCATCTCGCTGCATAACGGCGACAACAGGATCAACAGGGGTGGTCCTGCCGGATTTTGGGAGATTTTTCTCAACCAAGCCAGCACCGGTTTCATCATCCAACAGCTGACCGAGGAACTTGACGCCGGCAACGTCTTGTTCAGAGGTAATGTGAGAACGCGGCTATTCTATCTTCTCAATCAAGCGGCCTTGTATTCCAAGAGCAACCATTATCTGAAAAAGATGCTCAAGGACATCGCTCGCTCGAGAATGCTTCCCGCCACCGAGCATGCGCAAATATATTTCAATCCCCTGTATAGACGGCCCGCGTTGCGTCACCAGGCTGCATACGTGTATCGATTTGCATGGCTTGCTCTCAAGTACGTTGCCGCCAGATTGCTACAACGCAATGATCGTTGGGACGTGGCTTTTTCGAGGAGCGACTGGAAGACGCTGGTGATGTGGCGAGCCATCAAGATTCATAGTCCTGCCAACCACTTCCTCGCTGACCCGATTGCAATTCGTGAAGGTGACAAGGATTACTGCTTCGTCGAAGATTACGACAATGCCAAGTCGAAGGCCTGCATCTCGGTCTATCGATTGGGAAGCAAAAAGGCTGAGCGCCTCGGCGAAGCGCTCGTCGAGCCCTTTCATCTGTCTTTCCCATTCTTGTTTCGTTATGCGAACAAGATATTTATGTGTCCGGAGACCAGCGAAAAGCGGGAGATTCGTGTTTATGAGTGCACGGATTTCCCCCTCGGCTGGAAGTTGTCCAAAGTTCTTATGTCGGGAGTATCTGCCGCCGACACGATGATTTTCGAACATGGCGGAAGGTGGTGGCTTTTTTCAAATATTGATTCCATTGATCAACGCGATCACAGCTCCGAGCTATTCGTCTTCTACTCCGATAACCCGATCACCGACCAATGGACACCCCATTCCCAGAATCCGATCTTTGTTGATTCCACGAGGGCGCGTAACGCCGGCATTCTGTTTGATCACCAGGCGATTTACCGGGTTTCACAAATTCCGGGATTCAATGTCTACGGGCAGGGATTCGCCGTCAACAAGATACTGAAACTCACCCCTACAGAGTACCTCGAAGAGCGCATTATTGCGGTTGAACCGAATTTCTTCCTCGACATTGCCGGTACGCATCATCTTCACAGTAACGGAACTGTTTGTGTGTTCGACTATTTCTCGTGCGCTTGAGTGCGCCAAGCACGCGCCGTGCGGGTGAAAGGGACATCGTAATGGATCAGATGCGCATGTTTAATCGCCTGACCCGGTCCTGGAATGCATTGCTTCGGCGTCCGGAAGCTAACTATCCGCGCTGGGTGGCGGTTAGCGAAGCGAACCGTAAGACGATGGACTTCATCAAAGACAAGCGTTGCCGGATGATCGCTGAGCTTGGCGTTTATCAGGGACATACATCGATGGCGTTTGCGAAGTATCTCAACGGCGAAGGTTCTCTTCATTTATACGACTTTCATGACCGCGTGCGTACAGTCGCGGCCAAACTCGAGCATGCAGGATTCCGAAATGTGCAGTCCTTTGCATGCTCCTATCGGTATCGGGATTCATATAATTGGGCGCTTGGAAAGGCAATCGCGACGCACGGCGAATCCATTTATGACTACATCTTCTTGGATGGCGCCCATGACTGGGCTATCGATGCCCTGGCGACCTTGCTTTCCGACCGCCTTCTGAAGATGGGCGGCTATTTGGATTTCGACGATTACTCATGGACCCTCGCCAAGTCACCGTCCCTCAACCCGAAAGTCTTCCCACTAACAGCGAAACTCTATACGCCGGAACAGATCGAGACCCCACAGGTGAAGATGGTGGTCGACCTCTTGATCAAGCGCGATCCTCGATACCGCGAAGTTGTTAAGGACAAGATTTTTCAGAAGATTGCATGAGCGCCGGACCGAGCAGCGCATCCAGCCGCTCGCATGTTTTCCTCGGTGCTATCGTGCTTGCCGTGCTCTTGACCTGCGCCGGCGCCGCGTATCGGGAGGTGCATCGAGGCTGGGGGCGATATTTCGATTGCCCCGGACCCGGGTCTGCTGAGATGAGACTACAGACGCAGTTTCTCGGTAAGGCACCTGCGGAGCAGCGATACGAAGCGCTTTTCCTGTACTTCGCCCAGGGCTTTCTGAGCCACCTGAGTCCAGGACTTAGTCGGGTCCAGTATTGTGGCGCGGGGAGCAGCAACGGGTTCGCGATCGATGGTCTCGAAGGTTTCGCGCGCACTGCCCCGCTGCTTGCGGCTTGGCTTCACTCGGGCCGTGCGAGAATCGTCGCGGATCCGGTCGATGGGCGACCCATCGATCTTGTCAACCTATTGAAAAGGGGCATCCTGAGCGGGGTCGATCGTCGATCGCGCGCTTACTGGGGGGATATCCGGGACAACGACCAACGCATCATCGAGGCCGCGGACGTCGCGCGAACCCTGTGGCTGACAAAGGCAATGATCTGGGACCAGCTTGGGGAAGGCGAGAAGCAGATGGTTTCGGATTGGCTCGTGCAGGCCAGTCGAGCGACGACGCCACCGGACAACTGGATGCTGTTTCCGGTCGTGGTGGACCTGGTTCTCGCAAAGCTCGGTGCGGACTCGCTTGACAGGAATCTCCTCGAGCGTGCGCACGCTCAATTCGCCACCTATCGTAGGTTGTATCTGGAGAGCGGATGGTTCACTGATCCTCCAAACGGCGTCGATTACTACAACACCTGGGGGATAACCTATGACTTATTCTGGCTGACGCGGATTGATTCGACGTTCGAGTCGGATTTCATCACCCAGGCAGTCACGGACAGCTCCAATCTCACCGAGCATCTGATCAGCCCGCGTGGCATTCCGATCTTGGGCCGAAGCGTCTGCTACCGGACTGCGGTGCCGGTTCCGGTTCTGGCTGCTCACTTGCTGGATGCCCGAACGGACGCGGAGGCGGGGCGCGCGTTGCGTGCGCTCGATACGGTGTGGCGTCATTTCATCGCCCACGACGGCGTCCGTGATGGAGCGCTCACCCAGGGATACGAGGGACCGGATCTGCGATTTTTGGACAGCTACCTCGGCGCTGGAAGTTGCCAATGGGGATTGCGCTCTCTGGTCCTGGCGTTCATGCATCCTGCCGGCGACCGATTCTGGACGGACCCACCGGCGCGCCTGCCCGTTGAGGAGTCCGACTTTCAGCTGGAATATCCGAAGCTGGGATGGCGCGTTGCCGGGCGTGTCATGGACGAAGAAATAGCGATCGAAGTGCTGCGCAATTCGAGCGTCATCAACCGACCGGAGGCGTACACATGGGTAGACCGCATGGTGGAATTGGTTCTGCGGCGCCCCGTTCGCCCGAGCAATCACGAGCTCAAATATGAATCCCGCATCTACACATCCGCGCAGCCGTTTCCACTGCGGGTACAGTAGGGCGGTGCGCCGGGTCGCCGCTATCTCACGCGTCGCACAATTGTCTGCGGCATGGTAGTCTCGAATGCGAAAAGACGCCACCTACCATCAACGCGAGAGGCATATTTCATAGTTAGTCGAAGCGGTTCAATGGTGGTTTGAACCATGTAGCGCCCACCAGACGCGCAAGCACATCCGCCACTGACGCTTAATCAATATTGTTAGCGATGCAATTGGCCGAGCGATATCTCATGGATGCAGTACCGCGAAAAGACACCATCGCCTTCATCAGCACCTACGACCACCCGTCCCGCGATAGCATCGAACAAACAATTCGCGACGCGTTTCCAACGTACCGCTTTCAAAGCATCAGCGTGGTGGATTTGGTAAAGGCAAATCGACGTTGGCGACTGCCCAACCTCTGCTACCTCGCCTCAGAATACGGTGCCAAGATTACTCTGCGCAACGCGACCATCAGGGACAGCTACTATCGCACCAGTTACCTATACCACCGTGTTCGCAGCACAATGGCGGACATCATCAGCTCGCAGCGCCATGCGTTTTCATTCCAGGTTCAATCGCTGTTTGACACCAGTGTACCGGATGTGCCGCATTTCGTTTACACAGACCATACGCATTTATCGAACCTCGGATATAGCTGCTTTGACCCCCGCAAATTGCGGCCGCGGCGCTGGCTCAGGCTCGAAAACATGATTTACCAGAATGCTGCGCGTATTTTCACGCGCAGTCACAACATCACCGCCGACCTGATGAAGCACTATGCTGTTTCGCCGGGAAAAATCGCGTGCGTCTATGCGGGTGCGAACGTCCCGGTCGAGAGCAACTACCAAGTCGCGAACAACAATTATGCGAACAAGCGGATCTTGTTCATCGGCAACGATTGGGTGCGCAAAGGCGGCCCGATCTTGGCGGCGGCGTTCACACAGGTACTGCGGATTCATCCGGGTGCGCATTTGACAATTGTCGGTGCGAGTCCGGACGTGAATGTCCCAAATTGCACGGTGCTCGGTCAATTGTCCCTGGCTGAGCTCAGTGCACTTTTCGCGCAGTCCTCGATCTTTTGCCTGCCGACGCGGGTTGAGCCGTTTGGAGTAGCGATACTGGATGCCATGTTGCATCGATTGCCGGTCGTGGCGACTTCTGTTGGGGCAATACCCGACATGATCCAGGAGGGAGTCTGTGGCCATCTGGTGACCCCGGGCGACGCGCAGCAGCTGGCCCGAACGCTGATCGATTTATTAGGAGACCCGGGGCGTTGCCGGCGCTTTGGCGAGGCCGGTTTTAGACTGGCGGACGCTCGGTACAGATGGCCATTGGTTGGAGCGCGATTGCGCTCGGAGATCCTGAGTTTCTTCGCGAACCCCGCGCCGACGTATCTCCCCAGTGCGGCGTTCTCAACTGAGGCGGCTATCAGCCATTCGGTATTGAATAAAAGCCGTTAGAATCCACGTCACGGGAGTTCACAACTAGCCGTGTGTCCTCGATGGGCGTTCCCTTGCACCTCGTAATAGCCTCCAGAGTGGCTGATCGCGGCGAGACTACGTCTTTGCCAGCGTAGCGGTCCCACCACGTAAATCGGTAGACCGCAGACTCAGACATTGTCCGACCGCGCATCACCAAACCGCCAGCAATCCCAGCAATCCCAGCAATCTACTCTTCATCGGTTCTGTTCCCTTGGATTGGCGCAGCCATGATTCTCATGGAGGGATGTTCGTGCGCTCTTCAATTGAGGGCAACGGTGCTCATACAAAAGCGCTGCGTCCATCGCAATCCGACTCACTCTATGTCAAATAGGCCAGCGGGGATTGACGCCAGAGCGGCGGGTCGCGCCCGGCCCACATGGATGGGCAAGAGCGAGACACCTTGACCCGGCGGGTTTCAGTTGCAGCCTGCGCAGACAATCTGTGTTCGGATCGATTCCGCGTACGCCACGATTTCCTTGGTTGTGCGACTGTCGAGTCCGTTGCCATCGAGCGATTTCGCCTGGCGCACGAACTCCCCAAGCTCCCGGCAGGTATTCGCCGCGTCGTTCGCATCGAAATAGCGCTGGGCTGCACTCACTTTTTGGAGCAGCGTGGGGGTGGTCTCGAGGCCGTTGATCACGTGAATCAGAACGAAGAAGAGTCTTGGAGGCGCCGCGATCGGGAAGCGCGTTGCGAACGGTACAGGAATTCCGGTTACCACCTCATCGGTGAGACCAAACCCCAGCACGACGTAAAAGAGGCGATGTCCCGTAGTCGGATCGTTGAACATAACTACCCCGTAGCAGGAAAACGCTGTCGGCGTGCACGCCAGATTCGAGCCGAGGTTCCAGCCATCGGAGATATCAGTACCCATCGTCAATCCAGTCGGCGAGGCGGCTACTCCGGTCCAGGAGAAAGTCGAATTCAACGGCGTAAGTGTGAAGGCCGTTGTCAGCGCGTTGGACCAGACGGTGACTGTGTAGTCCACGACATCCGCCGTCGTCGGTGCGGCGGCCCCATCCGTGGTGATCGTGCCCCAGACTTCGTAGCCCTGATTGTCGGGGAGGTTGAGGAAGTAAAGATCGTTTGCTGCCGCTCCCAGGGGTACCCCCAAAAGCGCTATGGCGAGCAGGCCGAGAAACTTGATGCTCATGTTCTTTCCGCTCCTCTGATGTAGGTATTTTCTGTGTTTTGCTGTCCAGGTCAGCTCAGAACTCCATCTAGCCATGCATCGTTGATTTGAAGTTATTGTGGTTTGTCTGGCGATGCAGCGGGTTTTATCACTGAGGGGCCGTCAGTTCTACCCTGCATTCGCCTACATGCGGCTGCGTGCGGTCGAGCGAAAAGCGGAGGCCGGTCGAGCTCGTCGTTTTCAGTCAGTTAATTGCGGACGCCGCAGCCCCTCGCTCTCACCGTATAGGCGCTTGGTGATTGCCACGGGCGCAAGCATTTCATAGTGCGGAGGAATCTCGACGCCAAAGCGACTCAGGATCGCCGGCGCAATTTGCCGCGCATCGCCCTGAGACTCTCCGCTGTCCATCACAAACGAGGGACCGAGGAACAGCGCAAAGCCTTCTGGTCGGTGATTGCCGGATCGGTCGCTCTCCTGCCGCCCCACAATTGTGCCGATCGCGTCCGACTCGACAGCGTCTATTGGGTTACGCGGGTTCCAAATGATGCCGACATCGGGAAGATCCATGGCCTTGGGTCCGCGGAATTGCCTTGCAGGAAAATACACGCCCTCCACAGCGGGTTCTCCAGTGTTGGGATTGATCAGCGCATGGAACCGCGCCGCGATTTCTGAGAGCAAGGCCTCGTATTGCGCGCCGGGCAATACGAGGCCCGCAGGATCACGGCCGGCAAGATTGACTCGCAGATAGCTGTTACCGACGCTCGGCAGCCGAAACACGCGTGTTCTTGTCCAATCCAGCGGTGGAGCACCGCCAATGGCTGTCCGGTAAAAGGGCAGCAGCGCCTCGCGCAATCTGTCGGAAATCAATCGGCGCGCCACCAATCGAGAGAGGTTGGTCAACGCGCGCGCGCCCAGCAGTCGCGAACGCAAGGATTTCGACGCAGGGAGCACCGTCGATGGCTCGCGCTGCACGGCCAACCCCAGTTTCAACAAGATCGCGTCGACGAGATGATCACCGCGGTGATCCGCGTACATCCCGCGGTCGGTGACGACGATGAGATCATCTTCGTTATCGAGCTGATTCAGCACCGAGCCCAGCGCGCAGTCCATTTGCTCATACATCGCACGGAGCGAGTCCACTAATTCCGGCTCTGCATCCGTGAACTCCCGATGTGTGCGGTCATGGAATCGCCAGAAGAAGTGCCCTGCCTTGTGCAGCTCGCTAAATCCGAAAAAGATGAATTCGTGTTGCTGCATCTGAATGAGGTCGACGGCAAACTGTCGTTTGATTTCAATTCCCTGTGTCAGCTTGCGCTTGAGTGCGAGCAGGCCGGCGAGAGTCGCGCGTGTGCCGGGGTAGTTCATCAGCGGGTGCCGACCATATTTCGTGACGAGCTGAGCGGCGAGATTCTTGGGACGCGTCTCGAAGTGCCATAGCTTGAACTCGGTAGCCCAGTCCACTACCTGGATGCCATTGAACCCCTCGATAGGATAATCGACTGGAAAGTCGACTACCGCGCTGCGGATTCCCGCATCGCTCAGCGTCTCATAGAAGGGGGCGACGGCCACTCGACTCGCATCGACTCGCTCTATTTGATATGAGCCGGCACGCAGCTGTTCCTCGTGCACAAATCCGTGGATAGCGGCCGAGCAACCGGTGGCAATGTCGGTCCAAATCGAGCCCGGCAACGGGCGGTTTGACTCGCCAAGAATCAGGGCGTGAGATCTATCGAGCAGGCCACGCAGAACGGGTAGGCGTCCCTCTGCGACCCAAGTATTCACGAGATTCATGTCAAGACCATCTACGCCGAGCGTGATCAATCTAGGGAGCATGACGAAGCCCTGCGTTGTGGAGCGCCAATCTTGATCGCACCAGAGGTCCGCATGAACAGGGTCAGATGCCGCCTGACGCATTCATCACGGGTATATTTCTCCACGACACGCGCGCGACACTCATGACGCATTCGATGCAGTCGCATCGGGCTCTCGTACAGCGTGCGGATAGCGGCCGCGAGCGCCGGTATGTCTTCGGGCGGCACCAACAATCCGACATCGTCGGTCACGGTCTGCTCCAATCCGCCAGTGCGCGAGGCGATCACCGGCACCGACATCGCGAGCGCCTCGAGAGCCACATAGCCAAATGGCTCGTGACGCGAGGGAACCACGGCGACGTCGCAAGCCGACAAATATCGCCTGAGTTGCTCGGACTGATTGTTGAGAAATCCCACGAATTGTACCGGTACACCCTGCGCGCGCCGCATCACGTCTGTTGCGTAAGGGGAAGGTCGCTCCTCGGCGCCATAGTGGCCACCGGGCGATCCGATCACGATTACCCTCAATCGAGGCAACTCCCGTGCGACCCGATGCACCGCCTCAATCAGCACGTCCACGCCCTTTTGCGCGTGTATTCGGCCAATGAACACGGCGATGAACTCTCCGGGGGAGATACCCAGCGTTACGCGCGTCGCATTTCGATCCACCGGCTGCCAACTCAGCGGGTCGATTCCATGCGGGATCGTCTCGATCTTTTCACTCGGTACCTGGCGGGCCAAATAGTCCCCCAAGGCAATCGTGGCGCGAGACTTGCGTATTGCAAGCGTCTCAAGAGAGGCGTCCAAGCGTCCGCCGGCGGACAATTTTCCGCCCCGGTCCTTCACGAGCGCCCAGACTGAATCATGAGAGGTATAGAAGTACCGGTTGGGCGCGAGCAACGCTAATAGGAAGGCAATCCGATGATCGTGAACGTGCACCACATCAAAGGTGCTGAGCTTGACCAGGCGAACTAGCAGCCAAAGATAGGCGACCACGCTTAGCCAACCGTAGATCTCTTGTACCTTCGATGGCAATGTCCGAAACAGGCGTTGCCACCTGCGTGCATGCGGTACGGTAATGACCCGAACGCGAGGATTCATTCTACACCTGGGTGTCGCGGCCGTTGTGTCGCAAACCGTCACGAGATGTCCGAGACGGTCGAAACCGTTCGCAAGAGCACAGATTGTCGCTGAGACCGGCCCCATGTCCGATGTACCGATGGTGCCGCTGCGCGCGATCTCCAGAATCCGAAGCTTGTGTTGTTCGGTCATCCCAGACTCTGCAACTGTGGTTTTATGACAGGTTCCCCTGGCACAAGATCATACTATGGTATGGGAGTCTCGAGGTCGCTTCTGAGGTTCGCAGGATTCGCGCGGCGTTATGACGTGCGCTAGTGGTTATTGTTAGATCGCAGGTGTTGGCGCTCGTGCCTCACTTAGGCCCAATCGCCGCTGAATTCGCGTAATGATCAGGTCGTCAGGTTGATTCTCGCCGCGCGTATGAGGACGCGACCTTAACGAACACGAACCAGGCCAACGCGTTGAAAGTCGAGCCCGGACCGATAGCCCGTTACGGGTGGACCTGAGCGCCGCTTGCCCAACAGCACCGCCAGGCAGCAGCCCAGGAACGTCAGCGCCGAGACCACGCCAGATGCCTGTATCTCCGGAGCCTTCATCGTGTCCCGGTGCCAGTCATGGCCATAATCGCGTGCCGGACCCCACTTGGCATTCTTGATGACGATTTCCCCAGTGGCCGGAAACGGCGCATCTGCCGCGTAGGTCAGGAACGAGAACGTGGCGCTATAACCGTGGTGGAAACTTCGCGTGATGTCGATGTCGGCAAACTCAATCCCCGGTGACCGCAGCAGATCGCTGCCCACCGGTCCCCACGGCATCACGGAACCGGATTCGGAAGTGATTCCGCCGTTGATATCCCACTCTTGCGCCATCGCGGGAGCGCTCAACAGCGACGCAACGAAAACAACGAGCGATAATTTCATTAACTGACAGCCTACTGTAGATTCGCGAACATGAAAGAGGGCGTTATGACCACAACGAAGTAGGCTTGTTCCTACTGGCGCTGCATTAAGGTAAAGGGTAGGCCAACTTAGCTGGGCCAGAGTGTGATGGGTATCACAAATAGAATGTAATGAATCTGCTGAAGCGCTAGGTGCTGGCGACGGTGCAATGAGTGCGCGGTGCCTATTATTTTTGGTTGCATCTGCGCCCGCGAGCGCCCGACTCAAAGATCTTGTGTCAGGTTTGCCAACTCGTTTGTGAAAAGCGCTTCCAAGAGGTATTCAGCAACCCGTTGCTGCTGCAGAAGATGTCTTTCGCGTTGCATCTCTTATCCGCTGCCGGCCGCTTCTTTGCGGCTACCCGTTTCTTAGCTGCTTCCCCTGGTGCGTTTTCCTATCCTTTTGAAAGTCCGTGCCGGAGTCCATGCGGCCTTTTTCTGGTTTATCGAAAGATGGAGAAAAGTGCTTGTTTTCTGGTGGTGGGCGGTACAGGGATTGAACCTGTGACCCCTGCCGTGTGAAAGCAGTGCTCTACCGCTGAGCTAACCGCCCTTGAATAGGGCGGAAAGTATGACATCCGCGACCTCTTAAAACAAACATCGCCCCCTAAGTCCGTTGTCTGTGTGGTTTTTAGGGGCTCTGCTAAACTCTGCGCCCGTCAAAATTCCCGGACTACAAGTTCATGACCGTTCGCACCCGATTTGCTCCCAGTCCAACGGGTTTTTTACACATCGGTGGGCTGAGGACCGCGCTGTTTTGCTGGTTGTACGCGCGTCGACACGCCGGGGAGTTCATTCTTCGAATCGAAGACACGGATTTAGAGCGTTCCACCACCGCGGCCATTCAGCAGATCCTGGATGGCATGGAGTGGGCGGGACTGGTCCATGATGCAGGTCCTTTCTACCAAACCAGGCGCTTCGACCGCTACAAGGAAGTCATCGAGGAGATGCTCGCCAGCGGCAGCGCTTATCACTGCTACTGCAGCAAGGAAGAATTGGAGCAAATGCGCGCCGCGCAGATCGCGCGCGGAGAGAAGCCGCGCTATGACGGTCGATGGCGCGAGCGCACGGACTCCTTGCCCGGCGTTTCGCCAGTGGTGCGCTTCAAGAATCCCCTCGCGGGGGAAGTGGTAGTCGACGATGTGGTGCATGGCCGCGTCGTCTTTCAAAACATTGAACTCGATGATCTGATCATTGCGCGCTCCGACGGTACTCCCACTTATAATTTTTGCGTCGTCGTGGATGACATGGACATGCAGATCACCCATGTGATTCGCGGTGACGACCACCTGAACAACACGCCGCGGCAATTGAACATGCTGCTTGCATTGGGGGCGAGGCCGCCGGTGTACGCGCACCTGCCAATGATTCTGGGATCCGATGGCACCAAACTCTCCAAACGCCATGGAGCCGTTAGCGTTTTGCAATATAGGGACGATGGCTTCTTACCCGAAGCCGTGCTTAATTACTTGGTTCGCCTGGGTTGGTCATACGGCGATCAAGAAATTTTCACGATCGAGGAAATGGTGCGACTGTTCGACATCCGCGACGTCAATAAATCCGCCTCGGCTTTCGACGCTGAGAAACTCGCCTGGCTCAATCAACAGCACATGATGCGTGCGCCTGCGGCCCGCATCGTGCCGGTGTTGCGCTCGCAGTTGGAGCGTGAGGGCATCCAAACAAGCAATGATGCGCAGCTTGAGGAAATCGTCTTGGCGCAGCGCGAACGCGCCAAGACGGTGCGCGAAATGGCACTCAACAGCACGTTTTTTTTCCGGCCGCCTATGGCTTACGATGAAAAAGCAGTGCGCAAACATGTGACTGCCGACGTCTTGGCGCTACTGGCGCAAGCATCGGTCGAGCTCAACCGACTTCAGGCGTGGTCGGCGCCGGCTATACACGAACTTATCAGCGGTCTCGCGACGGGAAAGGGCATTTCCTTGGGCAAACTCGCGCAGCCCATCCGCCTCGCCGTATGCGGTGGCACTGTCTCTCCGCCCATCGATGCAACTTTGGCGATTCTCGGAAAAGCGGAGACTTTGTCTCGTTTGGCGAAAGCCTTAGGCGTTTGGGGTGCGTAGATCATTCATTTTCTTGACGAGTTGGCCCCTGTCAGGTAACGTCCCGCGCCTCGGTGTGGGGCCATAGCTCAGCTGGGAGAGCGCTTGCATGGCATGCAAGAGGTCGGCGGTTCGATCCCGCCTGGCTCCACCAGTCCGATTCGCGAGTACTTGATTTCAATGTTAATTGACGGCCTGCGTCCCCATCGTCTAGAGGCCTAGGACACCACCCTTTCACGGTGAGAACCGGGGTTCGAATCCCCGTGGGGACGCCAATTTTAAACGCTGTAAATACCCATGGGTGTCGCCGCCCGTGGTCGAGCGGGTTCGGGATTCCGCGCTGGCTGTGCGAGCACCTCGCGGAATTCTCACTCACGTGGTCTTCCTTATCATCTTCCTTAACCTTTCTACCGCCCCTGGTTGCACGCGTATGCGACCCGGTGGATGCTGAGCGCGACATACTGCCGGCCGCGACCATCGAGTCAGTTTGTGATTGCAGGAAAAACTTAAGGACATCGCTATGCATAAACCCCATCGCACAATCATCCTCTTGACGCTGCTCGGTATCTTCTGCCAGCGCGCGCTACCTGCGGATGCGGCCGAGTTGATACCGCCGCTGACTTACGTGCATGTTTACGCCGACGCCGCGGGTGCATCGCATTTTCGCAAAGAGCATTTCGACTTTACCCGAGGCCGCGACAACGAGAGCTCCATTCATGTTCTGAAGGCACAGGGCGGGGCGACACTGTTGCGTCTCAAGGCCGGTGCAGTCGAGGATTGGCACAACGCCCCGCGAGCCTGGTTTTTGATCGTGTTGCAGGGTGCATCGGAAGTCACCACCTCAGACGGACAAGTGCGCCATTTCGGTCCGGGGTCCGTGGTGTTGCTGGACGATACCGCGGGCAAGGGACATCAAACGCGGGCGGTCGGAAAGATCGATCACATTGCAGCCGTCATTCCCATTGCTGACGCAGCGGTAACCGGAACAAAGTAGTCTGTCGCCGAGAGGAGACCCCCGGGAGATCGCCACCAGCGTGGGGTCCGGTTATCTCTGGCGCATTCGGGTGCCGAGACGCACAGACATTTCGATCTCTTCTGGTGCAAGCTGCAGCGGGAAGTAGGCACCCGATACATGTGCTGCATGGAGGCTCGCACCTTCCAATCGGCAGCTGCGCAGGTCGAGCCCGCGCAGATCGGCTTGGCGAAAGTAGCAGTCGGAAAAATCGATATTGGCGACGTCCACGCCACGCAGATCGATGCCGCGAAAGTCGCACCCGCGAAGCTCGCTGGTCTCGCCCGCCTTTCTGCGCCGATTGAATTCCTCACTGCTACCTTCGCGCAGTAGCAAGTACAAGGGATCGGCTGATTTGCGTGGTTTTCCGCCAGACATCGGTAAGTCATCGGCGCGGCATCGGAAATCTTAACATCTAAATGGCGGGCTGCGGCTAAATTCCAAACAGTCCTCAAAATCAGCGAACCAGAGCCATCCTCTCGACCCTACTCCGACTCCGGTTCAGTTTCCTCTGTAAAGTTAATGTCACTGCTCGGAATCATGATGGTCGGCGAATTGTCCTCCTCGTTCGGCCGGAGCTTTGGGGTTGCGGGCTTCGCTGGCGGACGCCGATCCGGATCGGCAATGGTCTCCAAAGTCATCGTGGGCGAGCTGTCCTCAACCGGCGGTTGATCTTCGATCGTTGGCGATGCGGTGGCCGGAGCCTGGAAGGGCTGTTGCGTGCGCAACCATTGCAGTGCCAGCGGTTCTTCGATTGGCTCGCTGAAATAATAGCCTTGGCCAAATTTGCAGCCCATTGCCTGCAGCGCCTTTGCGGCGGTCTCAGTCTCGATGATTTCAGCA
>Ga0206923_1107_pt1 | contig 17881 bp, 8 predicted proteins | sample Alteio_BWOrgHeat_64_FD_152961 | JGI IMG/M metagenome (GOLD analysis project Ga0206923, IMG submission 152961) | Enriched cells from forest soil in Barre Woods Harvard Forest LTER site, Petersham, Massachusetts, United States -... | ecosystem: Environmental > Terrestrial > Soil > Temperate forest > O...
ATAAAAGTTACCGAAAGAGGTTGTATAGTTGAGATACCTCTAAGTGATGATGAACAATTGTATGGTTTTGGTTTACAACAAGGCTCATTTGGCCAGCGCGGGCAGCGTAAAAAGCCGATAGTTAATGATAACCCGTTAAATGATGTAGGCTATACACACGCGCCGGAAACCTTTTATGTATCTACAAAAGGCTATGGTATTTTAATCAATACTTCGCGCTACACTACTTTCTTTTGTGGTAGCAATAGCAAGCTGAATAATGGCGGTGATAAACCTACCGGTCCAAATAACGCCATGTCGGTTGCTGATTTATATAAAAACGAAGCTAACGGTAACTCAGTGGCTGTAGATATCCCCGGAGCGAAAGGAGTGGAGATATTTGTTTTTGGCGGCCCTGATATGAAAAGCGCGGTAGAACGCTACAATTTATTTTCGGGTGGTGGTGCATTGCCTGCCATTTGGGGACTGGGAGTAAAGTACCGCGCCAAGGCCGACTTTAGCAGTCACCAGGTAAGCAAATCATATACCTATGGATGTGATAGGGCTTGAGCCGAAATGGCAGACTGCCGCATATTCCTGCTCATATGTTTGGAATACAGAATTATATCCCCATCCGCAGGGATTTATTGATTCCATGCAGCATAAAAATTTCGAGCTGAATTTGTGGGAGCATGCTTTTATATCTTCCAGATCGCCATTATATGAAAAGCTAAAAACTAAAGCAGGCAACTATTTGGTTTGGGGCGGCCTGGTGCCCGATTTTGCCGATACCACGGCCAGTAACATCTTCGCTGATTACCACAAAGAAACTTTTGCCATACATGGTATATCCGGCTTTAAAATGGACGAATGCGACAATTCCAACCTTGCCTACGGCAGCGCTACCTGGAGTTTTCCTGAATTAAGCCAGTTCCCTTCGGGTATTGATGGCGAAAAGATGCACCAGATATTTGGTACGCTTTACCAAAAGTCGATGTATGGTATTTATAAAAACCTTAACAAACGTACTTATCTTGATGTACGCTCATTAAATGAATTTGCATCATCATACCCGGTAGCGCTATACAGCGATACTTATGACCACAGAGATTATATCCGTATGATCGTAAACTCAGGCTTTGGCGGGCTGTTATGGTCGCCTGAGGTAAGGGAATCCCACTCAATAACTGAACTGATGCGCCGTACACAAACGGCGGTGTTATCGGCACAAACCATGTTCAATTGCTGGTATTTGGCCCACCCATCATGGCTGCAGATAGATATAGGCAAGAACAACAAAGATATCCTGTTAGATAATGCCAAAGATGTAGAGGGCGATATCAGGAAATTGTTGAATTTCCGCATGAGCCTGATGCCTTACCTGTACAGCGCTTTTGCCGATTATCATTTTAAAGGCACGCCGCCTTTCAGGGCGCTGGTGATGGATTACCCGGCTGATAAAAAAACGTTTGATATTTCTGATGAATACATGATAGGCGAGGGTATACTGGCCGCGCCGCTAACCGGTGAGCGGAATGAACGTAAAGTATACCTGCCGACCGGTACGTGGTATGATTTTAATACCAATAAAAAGTATGAAGGCGGTAAAGAATATGTTATTCAAAACACCACTACACAGCTACCCATATTCATCAAAGCCGGTACCATATTACCACTTGCTGCCCCGGTTGAATACGTAAACCCGTCTACCAAATTTAATATCACTTGTTATGTTTATGGCGATGCAGGTAAAGCTACTTTGTTTGAGGATGACGGCGTAACCTTCAATTATGAAAAAGGTAATTACAACACCGTAGAGCTGTCGGCAACCGGTAATAAAGGCCGTGTTAAAAAAACCGGTGGATATAAAAATACCAGGTATGTAGTAAAGGGTTGGAAGTTTGTTGAATAGCCTTATTCTATTACGTCATTGCGAGGTACGAAGCAATCTCTGCATTGACAGGTAGGAAAATTGCATACTAGGAGATTGCTTTGTCGCTACGCTCCTCGCAATGACATAAGGTTTTATTTTACTTCAATCTTCACCCTTCCAACGCCTACTTTACCGCTTAAATCACTGCCCTGTACAATGCCGGTGTAGTTTGATGGCTTGCCCTTGGCATAAAACCAGACAGTGGCTTTCCCGTCGCTGTTGGTGATAATGTTGGGTTCCCATAAAACGGTAGATTGCAGGTCGGCGAGTGTGTTGTTACTTTTAGAAGTGTATTTGGGCTTGTAAAACTGTATGGGCCAGGTTACCGGTAATGGCTTATATAAATAGTTACTGCTTTTTCTTTTTTCAAATAAGCCATTCCCCGACCATGTAGTGATCTCAATATATGCAGGCCAAGCCGACCTCATACTTCTGGCCATAATTTCAGGGTCATATTGCAATGTGTATTTGCCGTTGTATTTTTCGTTATACAAAACCTCTATCCCTTTTATATCCTCGGCTGAAAATTGTGAAAGAATGCGATCGTAATAATCATAAGGGCTGCGATCAATATTCCCATCGAAAAAAAACATCACGTCTAACCCGTCAAATATAAAGCGGACTCCTTTATCAAAAACATCATATTTTCTAAATCCTTTAATGCGTTTAAGCAACAGATCAATCAGGGGCATCTTTTCCAGCCTGGTCATATCTTTTTCGTCAAGTACCTGGTCTGCTTCACCCGGGCCATTAAGGTTATGCGAACCTTTAATAACTTTAAGCGCTTTTATTTTAACCTCGGCTAAATGATGTGAACCTGCCGGGTATTTTATGTCATCAATTATTTGGTTATAATCCCGGGCACTATTGGCATAATGGAGCAAAGTGGTGTCGGTATTTACGTACCAGGGTTTTGTTGTGGCTGTATTAAATTGGGGCTCAGGGGCGGGTGTAAATTCGTCCACGGCAACCATCGCTTCAAACATGCGCCCCTTTTTATCTTTAACCTGTATCATAAAGTTGCCGGTATCAATTTTGGGCAAATGCCTGAAAACAAACCTTCCTTTTGCATCTGCAACAGTATCCATCATTAAAAAAGGTTTCCGGGTTGATAACAGCATTACAGGCAACCCGCCTACTACTTTTCCGCCGGTCCTGCTTATTTGCCCTGTTACTTCAATTTCAGGTTGTGGTTTAAATGCAGGTTGATACTTGGGGTTAAATACATTCTGCCAGTCGTAATTTACCCAGCCTTGTGTAAGCAATAAATTATCGAGCGCCTCATTGCCGTCTGGATTTTTCTTGTCGAAATAATAACCGGGTTGTTCAATATTTCCTTTCAGATCGCCGGTGAGCAGCATGTAGGTTTTAATATCAGGCGTATTGCTGGTATCTGTTTTTACCTGTTCATCATCGGTTACTGCCAGCGAAAAACTGCCCTGCACAGGCTTGTTGTCTTTGTCGGTGACCTGCAACATCAAAGCCACGCTATCTTTTGGCTGAAAGGCCTGTTTGCCGGCAATAATAGCAATGTGAAGCTCATCATGATGGTCGATAAACACTAAACGCTCAGCAATGGGCTTACGATCCGAATTGAATAACGTGAAACGGGTTATGCCGCTACGAAAATCTTTTTTGTTTACCCTGCCGCTAATTATCCCATTCCGGAATGATAGGTTGGCGGCATAGCAAATTTTGCCGTTTGATTGTGCTACAAGCGAATACCTGTTTGGGGTATTAAGGATAGCCGCGCTCGCGTTGATAGTTACCGAAAGCGAGTCACCTTCTTCAGGATTGTTAATATGCAACACAATTCCTTCGGGTTTGGCCGTTGGCAGGGTGTAGGTTTTAGTAATGCCGCCGGTGAATGTAATTATTGCCTTATAACTTTCATTGGCAACAGGTGTTATTTTAAAGCTACCTATACCAAGTATGTCGGATTTAAAGGTTGTGATCACATTATCCTTACTGTCGGTAACCTTTCCGGAAATGGCGACACCATTCCCATTTTCGCCAATAGCCTTAAACCCAACGTGAGAAGATAAGCCTGTTACCAACTGTCCGCCTTCGGGCATGAATTGCAGGTCGGTAAATTCGGGCCGGTTTACATTTACCGGCACTACCAGCTTACGCCCGCCCGCGCCTTTGCGCATATCTTCGGCTATAATATGTATCTTTTTGGTGTTTGTCCTATCCGGCAGGTTAAAGTTAAAGTGCAGTTTGCCGTCAAGATCAGTTTGCACATTTTCACGGTTAAGGGTTTTATTGCCATCCATAATACGCAGCCGCATTTCCCTTAACCTTATAGGGTGATGGTCCATATTGGTAACCTGTAACGCCGACTCGATATTGTATTTGCCATCCTTAAAAGTGGTTTTGTTACCGGCATTAACCAGCCAGTGGTTATTAGCAGTTTTGCTGATATATAGCGGCCGCGTAAAATAACTTTGTTCGCCCTGGTTCTGCATCCAGTTAGTATATGCACGCAAAATATAACCGCCTTGCCTTACCGTACTGTCTAATATTATTTGCCCGAAACTGATCCCCAGTTTTACGGGCATCGACTGGCGAACAACAACCTTCCCGGTATCATTGATCAGCTCTGTATACAACAAACCGCTTTGCTGCGAATAGTTAAGGTCTGCATCAAGCACATAAGCTTTAAGCCATAAGGTATCGGTATTGGAGTAATAGGGTTTATCGGTTTGGATAAAAACCTTTTCGGCGGGCATGCGATTACTGAAGCTGTCTATTGCTGAAACCAGGTTTTGGGCAAAAGTTTTATCCTGGCAAAATACCGTTGCTGGTATCAATAAAAATAGCAATGTGATAAACCTGTTTTTTAACATGAGTTATTTTTTAACAATTATCTTTTTTCGTTGGTAACCCACACTGCCATTTAAATCAGTACCCTGTAGTATAATAGTGTAAGTGCCCGGCATTGATTTGGAATAGAATGAAACGGTTGCATTACCGGCTGTATCAGTGATTATATTAGGTTCCCAATGGATAGTGGAGCGCAGATCGGCAAGCGCATTATTGCTTTTAGAAGTATACTTTGGCCTGTAAAATTGTTTAGGCCATGAAACCGGCAATGGGCGATATAAATAACGACCGCGTGTACGCTTCATAAATTCGCCATTGCCACTCCATGTTGTTATCTCGATATACCCGGGATATTTTACCTCAATTCCTCTTACGTCTTCGGCGGTAAAATTATAAATATAGCTTCTTTGGAAACCGTAATGATCTGAATAAGATTGCATATTGGGCGGGCTGTAAGTGAAATCTATCGGTACGCCGTCAATACTAATAGCAGCAAGCTGGCAATAAATGCAATAATCTATTTTTTCTGGTATGCCACCACAAGGCCATGGTGTTGCATGAAAGCCGGGTACTTTTTTTATCAAAAGGTCTTCAATGGTCATTTTATTGGCTTTTTTCATATCGGCTTCATTCAGCACGATATCGGGTACAGCGCCGGCACCGGCAAAAAAATGCGATCCTTTAATTATTTTTTGCCCTTTAATTACTACTTCTTTAAGCCTGTGACTGCCTGTAGGATATTTTATATTATCAAGTTCGCGGGCATAATCCCTGCTTTTGTTCAAATAATTCAGCAGGGTACTGTCACTGTTTACATACCACGGTTTTAAGGGTAACACATTTCTTGAGGTGATATTAGCCGGAATAAATTCATCAACATTTACATTGGCTTCAAACATTCTTCCTTTTCTGTCTTTAACCTGCACCAGCAGGTTTGGCGTATCAATCGGCGGCAAGTTTTTAAATACAAAACGCCCGTTAGCATCGCTTACCATATCCATTGCGAGCAGAGGGTTTTTAGTTGATAGAAGTGTTACCCGCAAGCCACTCAACGCCAGGCCGCCTGTACGGCTTAGCCAACCGGCCACTTCAAGGCTGTTTTCGGCTTTAAATGCCGGCTTGTATTTCGGATTAAATACATCTGCCCAATCATAACTTACCCAGCCTTGTGTGAGCATCAGGTTATCAAGTGTTGTTAATCCGTCTTTATTGTTGCCATCAAAATAATATCCGGGCTGCTCAACGGTTCCTTTCAGATCGCCCGTTAGCAGCATATAGCTTTTTATATTGGCTATGTTGGTGCTGTCGGCCTTTACCTGCCCATCATCGGTTACTGCTAATGAAAAGCTGCCTGAAACAGGCTTGTGCTCTGCATCAGTTACATGAATGTGCAGGGCTACACTGTCCTTAGGTTGCCATATTATTTTATTTGTATCCAGGCTAATGGTCAACTCATCGTTATGGTCTATAAATACCTGCCGTTCAGCAATGGAATGTTTATCGGCACTAAATAGTGTAAAACGGGTTATTCCGCTGTGAAAACGCGATTTATCTATATGCCCATGAATAATCCCGTTAACAAATGAAAGATTGGCGGCATAACAAACTTTACCTCCCGATTGCCCGATAAGTGAATATGTTAAATTACTGCCAATAATATTCCGGCTGGCATCAATGCTAACCAACAACGAATCATTTTTTGCAACATTGTCAATATGCATTACAATTCCTGTTGGCTTAACCTGGGGCAGCGGATATGTTTTTGTACTGCCATTTGCAAAATCAACTTTTGCAGAGTAAGTTTCACCGGCTACGGGTCTCAGTTCAAAACTGCCCATACCCAAATGAATTGATCTGAACCGGTTTATTACTTCACCTTTACTGTTAACAATAGTCCCGCTAATTGGAACTTCTTTACCATCCTCACCAATGGCCTTAAACCCAACAATGCTGAGAAGGCCCGCTACTAAGTGGCCACCTTCGGGCATAAACTGCAGGTCGGTATTTTCCGGGCGGTTTAAGGCTACCGGTATAACCAGCGTTTTATTGCCTTCTCCTTTGCGCATATCCTGCGCCATTATCGTTAATCTTCCGTGGGTATTTTCACGGGGAAGATTAAAATTGAAGTTCATTTTGCCATCAAGATCTGTTTGCAAATTGCTTTTAGTTAACAATTTATTGCCCGTCTTTATTGATAACTGCATTTCCCGTAGCCGAACCGGTTTTTTATTCAGGTCGGTAAAAGATAAAGCCGTCTCTGAATTTTGAATGCCTTGTTTGTTCATGAGCCTGCTATCGGTACTTACCAGCCATGGGTTTTCATTAAGCATGCTTACATAAAGCTGCTTCGTGAAAAAACTTTGCTCACCCTGGTTTTGCATCCAGTTGGTGTATGCGCGAAGTGTATAACTGCCTTCAGGCACAACATCAGGGTCAAGCGCGATTTGACCAAAACTGATACCTGATTTTATGAGCATTGACTGACGAATGATAACCTTGCCGGTATCGTCAATTAATTCGGTATATAATAAGTCGCTTTGATGCGAATAATTGAAGGCCGCGTCAAGTACATAAGCTTTTAGCCAAATAGTGTCAATGGTAGTGTAGTAGGGTTTATCAGTTTGCACAAATACCTTTTCAACAGGCATGCGGTTGCTAAAGGTATCAATCGCAGCTATAAACTCTTTTACAGCGATATTATTTTGCGCATTTGCATTGCCGTGCATTAGCCATCCGGCAACCATCAGTAAAATAAAGCGTAAATTCCTATTCATTTATTTTACAGTTATTTTCTTGCGTTGATAACCTACACTGCCATTCAGATCAGCTCCCTGTAATATAATAGTGTAGTTACCCGGCATTGATTTAGAATAGAATGAAACGGTTGCATTGCCGGCTGTATCAGTAATTATATTAGGTTCCCAATGAATTGTAGAGCGCAGATCGGCAAGGGTGTTATTGCCTTTAGAAGTATACTTTGGCTTGTAAAATTGTTTGGGCCATGAAACCGGCAACGGGCGGTATAAGGCATTACTGCTTTTTCTTTTTTCAAAAGGGCCGCCGCCTGACCATGTTGTTATTTCAACATACATGGTTTTAGTAAAAGTAGGCGGCACAGAGTTCCAGTCAATAGGATCGGCCGCTAATTGCGAATCAAAAGTTACCTGGTATTTGCCTGTGTACTTGTTATTATATAATACCTCCACACCCTTTATGTCTTCGGCGCTGAACAGGTCGATCACGCTTTTTTCAAATTTCAGGTAATCAAATTCAATAAGTGAATCTACGGCCGACCTAAAATGCGGAATGTAAAAAAAATCGATGTTTACGCCATCTATCACAAACCTTACCTGTTTTTCATATATAGCATAATAGCCTCTTGACGGTTTGTCGCCCAGCATAGAAGCAGCAATTGTACGTATGTTAAATCCCTTTATTTTGCTCAACAACAGTTCGTATAAGCTCATCTTTTTAAGCTTTATCAGATCTTGTTCATCCATTACCTGATCGGCATTGCCGGCGCCATTAAGGTTATGTGAGCCTTTTACAATTTTCTTATCGTGAATAACAACTTCTTTCAGCCGTTGGCCATTGCTTTTATAATCAATACTGTCATGAATTTTAGCCATCGCTATATTCCCTGCAGCATTATTTAGCAAGGTATTATCAGTGTTTACATACCAGGGAGTTAAGGGCGAAGGCTTATAATTGGTTACAGGAGCAGGCGTGAATTCATCAATATTCACAATAGCCTCAAACATCCGCCCTTTTTTATCTTTAACCTGTACCATAAAGCTGGCAGTATCTATCCGGGGCAGGTTTTTGAATACAAAATTTCCTTTAGCATCACTAATGGTATCCCTTACCAGCAAAGGTTTTTTGGTTGATAAAAGTGTAACCGGTAAACTGCCGATTGCCTTGCCGCCGGTGCGGGTTATTTGCCCGGTTACTTCAATATCAGGTTCAGCTTTAAATTTTGATTGATACTTTGTATCGAACACATTTTTCCAATCATAACCTATCCAACCCTGTGTAAGCAGCAGGTTATCAAGCGCGGTATTTTTATCGGCATTCCTGCTATCAAAATAATAACCGGGCTGCTCAATGGTGCCTCTCAAATCACTTGTTAGCAGCATATAGCTTTTAATATCGGGTGTATTGCTGCTATCAGCTTTTACCTGGTCATCGTCGGTTACAGCTAATGAAAAGCTGCCCTCAACAGGTTTACGGTCTTTATCGGTTACGTTTATGTGCAGGGCAATACTGTCTTTTATTTCCCAGGTTTGGTTGTCGGTATTTATACCGATGTTTAATTGGTCATGATGGTCAATAAAAACAAGCCTTTCAGCAATGGGTTGCTGTTCGGTATTGAATAATGTGAACCTTGTTATACCGCTGCAGAAGCGCTCCTTACTGATACGACCCCGGATAACCCCATTGGTAAATGATAAATTAGCCGCATAACAAACCTTTCCGCCTGATTGCGCTATAAGCGAATACTTGTCAGGGGTATTCAAAATACTTGCAGTGGCTGTAATGGTTAACAATAACGAATCGCTTTCAGCCGTGTTGCTGATGTGCATATTGATGCCTTCGGGTTTTACGGCAGGTAACGGATAAGCTTTTATGCTCCCATTTGGCAAAGTGACTTTTGCCGAATAAGTTTCACCGGCTTCCGGCACCAGCTCAAAACTCCCGATGCCCGAATGAAAAGCTTTAAACTGGTTGATAATAACACCTTTGCCGTTTGTTATATTCCCTTCAACAGCAACCCCGTTACCATCTTCGCCAATAGCTTTGAAAGCGACAAGGCAGGGTAGGCCCGCCACTAAATAGCCGCCTTCGGGCATAAACTGCAGGTCGGTATTTTCAGGCCGGTTCAGTGTTACCGGGACAATAACCGTTCTATTGCCTTCACCTTTACGCATATCCTGCGCCAGTATAGTTAACCGGCCTGAATTAATTGTTTTTGGCAGGTTAAGGTTGAAATCCAATTTTCCGTCGAGCCCGGTTTGCAGGTTGTCCTTACTTAATGTTTTATTCCCATCTTTTATTTTTAACTGTATTTCCCTCAACCTTACCGGTTTTTTATCAAGACCGGTAAGCAGCAAGGTTGTTTCTAAATTTTCGGCCCCCTGTTTTACAGCCACTTTGCTATCGGCGTTTACCAGCCATGGGCTTTCATTAACTTCACTGATATAAAGCTGCCTGGTAAAAAAGCTTTGCTCACCCTGGTTTTGCATCCAGTTGGTATAAGCGCGTAATGTGTAGCTGCCTTCAGGTACTACCTTAGGGTCGAGCGCTATTTGGCCAAAACTAATACCCAATCTTACAGGCATTGACTGGCGCATGACAACCTTCCCGGTATCATTTATTAATTCGGTGTATAACAGCCCGCTTTGCTGTGAGTAGTTCAGAGCTGCATCAAGCACGTATGATTTGAGCCAGATGGTATCGGCTGTTGTGTAGGATGGTTTATCAGTTTGTACAAATACCTTTTCGGCAGGGATATGCCTGTTAAAACTGTCGATTTGTGTTGTTATGGATAGTGCCGAACCGTTAACTCCCTGCAACGGTGTTGAGTCGGCTTTAGCGGGTTTATTGCTGTAATCGAGCGGCAATAGTTCGGCAATCGCTTTCTCGGCCCAATAACCTGAAAAAAGAAACCCCGTGTTTGAAAAACTTCCATTCTTATCAAAAAACACCGTGTCGGTTTTAGGGATTATTTTTGAAACCTGACCCGGTGTAAACTTTGGGTAAGCTTCATCATAGCCGCGGGTGTAAAACACAAAAATTGTTTTTTGCGGGACTGTATATTTCAGCCCGGCATTTATGGTATGTATAGCCCATAGCGAATCAATAGGTAATTGATTTGCAGGAGCATCGTTATCATCTTTTTTTGTTGAAGAATATACTTCAAATCCCTCCTTTTTTAAAGAGTTGTCCATCACCGCCCTGAAAAACTGCATGATAGAACCATTATAGGTGGCTGCCCGGTTTTTTGCCCACCTTTTATTTTCGCTTTTGCTGCCATTTAGCTCTTCGAAATATGGATAGCCCGAATAATAGACTAAATTATTGCTGTAATTAAATTCAAACCGGCTCAAAAGATATTTCAGGCGATACCCTAAACCTTTATTTTCCAGCACCAGGAAATCATTTGCGGTAACTAATAGCGTATGTTCTTTGCGCGCATATTTAAAGGTAAGTACCTCGGGGTTGAGTAGTTTGCATCCCGGCGAATTAACCGATTTCCCGATAAAATACCGAAGGAAAGTATCCATGTATTTTTTGCGGTTCTCATCGGTCATAATTTGTACTTCCTCAAGGGTTGTACTGGTTTCTGTTAAAGCTACGGACAGGCTGATGTTCTGGCGGCCAATAACTACGGTTTTATCAACAGAAGCAAACCCTATCATTTTTGTGATTAGCTCATAAGTACCTGTAGAAAGGCCCTCGAGCCTGAAATTACCATTGTTATCAGTCGCGGTGATTTTTTGTGACCCACTTAAAAACACAGTGGCGTTTGGCAGCGGGTTACCCTGGTTATCAGTTACCTTACCGGAAATTGAAAAGCCTTGCGATGATGTATGTAAAGTATCTGCCGTTTTCTGCTTGCGGAAGATAGAGTAATATCCCGGGGCTATTTTTTTATGATCTAATCCGTTAGGGGGTAAAATGTTATTAAGCAGCGTTTCAAGCAGGATAGTCAGGTCTAATTTCCCGCTAACCACACCCGTTGATACAACACTTTGCTCATAAACAAAGGATACTTTGTACGCAGTTTTAATTTTATTTAAAACCTGTTGAAGCGATTGTTGCTGATTTTGGGTTTGCTGTGCCTGTACTGTAGTAACAGGTACAATCAATATTAGCCAAATCAAAAACAAACTATATAATGCTGTTAAACGCATACTTTATTTGTGAATGGTAATTGTGTTGCCGTTCCTGGTGATGGATTTTCCCAATACCTGTGATAATGCTTTGGTCAATATCCCGAGGTTATTTGCAGGGAGTTCTCCCGAGAGCTTTGCATCTGTAATATTGGTATCCTCAATATTCACCATTATGCCGTAATTATCCTCCAGTATTGTTTTTATATCATTAAGCGATGTGTTGTTCAGCACTATCTTATCGCTTACCCAGGCCAAAGGGGAGTCCGTATTATTAGCCGACTTGTTTACCTTTTTTTCTGCACCGGCATAAGCAACTAATTCACCCGGTTTCATCAATATCTTATCTTCACGGTCGGCAAAACTTACCTGCACTTTACCCTGTATCAGGGCGACTTTAGTATCGGTATGCCTGCGGTACACATCAAAACGGGTACCCAGTACTTCAATATTCATATTATTGGCATGCACAATAAAGCGTTCACCGGTTTTTATTTGTTGCGGGTTTTTGTTGAGGTGTTTAATGTCGAAATAGGCCTCACCGGTAATCCAAACCTCACGTACTTTATTATCAGCAAATTTTCCGGGGTACCTTAAATGCGAATTGGCGTTCAGCATTACCAGCGAGCCATCGGGCAGGCGCACCGATCTTTTTTGCGCAAAACCGGTTTCGACATTCATCATATTGTTAGCGTTGTATTTGCGTATAAAAAATAAAGTTGATAAGAGTAATAACACTACACATGCAGCGGCTATATAACGATAGGGCAGGGTTATTCGCTTCATATTATGGGTGTTTGTTTCCTCTGCTATCCGGTTCCAAAGGTCATTTGTTTCCCCGTCGCTGAATTTTGAAGTGGGCCGCAACTGTTTGATCATTTTCGCAGCCTCATCCATTGCACCTTTTTTGTGCGCGTGCTTTAGCAGGAAATTTCCCCAGAAAGTTTCGCTGTCTGCATCAGGGTGCAATACCCACTGTGTAAAATAGTCGTCAGCTACAAAATCGGGGCAATCAAAGCCTGTGTATTTTTCCATAAAACAACTGTTTAACCCATAAGAGCATAAACAATGTTTTTTGTAACCTTTTTTATGGAAAAAAAATTAAACCAACAAAAAGTTGATCAGGATTTGAGGCAGGGGTATCTTATTGCGCAGTGATTGTATGGCTTTGTAGATCAGGTTGCGTACGCCCTGGTTGTTCAGGTCCATTATGGCAGCTATTTCATCATAGCTGAGTTCTTCATAAAATCTTAAATGAATAGCTTCACGCTGCCGGGGTGTTAATGTGCCTATATGGTGGCCTAATATTTTACCCAGTCGCTGCTTCTGTTCATTATTAAGCAATATATTCTGGGCATCGGGCTCAAACCGTTCAGCGCCGTTAAGGTAATGGATATATAAACGGCTATTTTTATTTTCACGGTTTAAATTCCGGAGTATGTTGCGTTTTAACGCAACCACCAAATAAGCCTTAAGTGATAGGGGCAGGGTTAAGTTTGCACGCTGGTTCCACAGGGTTACAAACAGCTCCTGCACATTATCTTTTACCGTTTCTTTATCAGGCACTATGCTAAGGCCGTAATTGAGCAGGGTTTGAGCATACTTTTTATAAATAATAGCCAAAGCATTATGCTCCCCGTTTTTCAGGCAGAGCCACGCTTTTTTTATTATTTCATCATCATTTTGCATTGCCGTAGTTAATATCCAGCATGGCAACAGCCTTTTTAAACTTTTTTTGGAGGCAGGTCAAATGCTTGCGCATCGTGTTCAAAGTGCCCGCGGTGTGAGCCATCGCAGAATGGCTTATTGGCCGAAAGCCCGCAGCGACAGATAGAAACCACGGTACGGCCCTGTAAGCCATAATTATTCCCCTGCATGTCTACTATCTCAAAATCACCTTCAATTTTTACTGATCCGTTGTTGTTTATTGTAAGTTTTGTTGATGCCATATGTGTATAATTCAAGTCCACAAGATATGTGTAATAATCAGAATAATAAATATTTGCAGAAAGATTTGTTTTTGAAATAATCTTGTTACATTTACTTAATATTTAACCAATTATTACCCTTTAATTAATCTTATCCTGTAGTCAAATTGCCTTGCTGGGAAGCATATGCCCTGTTTGCTAAATCGATTTTTATTAATTGAAAGGTTTTACCAATTAACCTCTTAAAACCAAATTATGAAAACAAAATTAATGTTATGTTTTTCGGCTGCTGCATTGCTTTTTGCCGAAAGTTGTACTAAAGACCACACCTTAAAAACAAACGGCACATCTGCCATCACACCAATCCAAAAAACCAATTCGCTCATCAGTAATTACGGAACCTTTACCATACAATGCGTAACAGGCAGTAAGTTTATTGAAGTTGCAGGTACCACCAACCAGGGAACCAAATTATTTGACGGAACAAAACTTGAACAATGGCAGGCTTCTATTAACGGATTGGGCCAAACAGACAGATGGCAAAAGTGGCAGATAAGCAAAGCTGCAAACGGTTATTATACTATTATGAACCTTAACAGCGGTAAATATATAGATGTACCGGGAAGCACCACTGTATCGGGCACTGTATTGCAGCAATACCGCGGTAACCTTACCGATGCGCAGTATTGGGCATTTACTGCAGTAGGGTCAAACTATAAAATCACTAATAAAGCAAATGGCCTGGCTATTACCAATCATGCCAGTTCAACAGCTAATGGTACAACTATAACACAGGAAACATATACCGGGGCTAACAACCAGTTATGGACAATGAATGCCATAGCTGCCGACAGTTATCGCGATGATGCTGTAGTTGGTTTCTTCCAGCGTACAACAGGGTCTGATGCCTTTGACGGAGGAGCGTCTGTACCGCTTACCTGGAGTTCAAACAACGGTAAAGTGCTTTGGGTAACCAATGATACTTTTTACAGCCAGGTTAACGGCAGCGGCGAATTTAGCTGCGGGTTGATATTCCCATACCGTAATTCGGCGTTAATTCAGCCGGCCAGCAAAAGCTGGGACCCATCGCTTACTTCAAACATTACTTCGCCTGATGGTGTGCAGATATTCCATACTACAACCTCGGGGGCCTTATTATGGCCGGGGGCAGGTATTGAAATTGGGCAGCACGTATATGTGCACAATATTGAAGTACCAAACGGAAGCCTGGGCGCAACTAACCAATTCTTATGCGATATTACCCAAAGCACAACCACTTCAATTGGTGCAGTTAACAAGCTTACTGTTCCAAATATGAGCGGCCAAACTGCTGTTACCTATTCATTAGGCATGGTTAAACCGGGCGACGGATTTGTGTATGCTTACGGCACCGGCGGCTTTATAGGCGCTGGTGTGTATGTGGCACGTTTCGCTACAGGTTCACCAACTTCATGGACATTCTGGAATGGTACTACATGGGCATCAACCCCAACTAATGCAACAGCTGCACAGGTAGCAAGCGGCCCTGCTAATAACAATACAGTAGGTTATGTAAACGGCAAATATGTATTGATAGAAATGGATTTTGGCTTTAGCTGCGATGCAAGCTCAAGAAATGTTTACTCATTAACCAGCACCAGCCCAACCGGTCCTTTTACCAACAAACAAACTGTGTATACCCTTGCCGATTACAAACAAGGCCATACACCGGTATTTTATAACCCTTGTATACATGCCGAATTTAATAACGGGCATAATGAATTACTGATAGGGTACGCCGTAAACTTTTACAGTAAAAACGATGGTACCGGCGCAAAATGTTTGACCGACTGCTCAAACCCTGACGGTTCTGAAGACCCTAACGATTACCGTATAAAAGGCGTTAGGATACCTTACTCACTAATAGGCCTCTAATCCAACCATTATATAGAACCTTGCAGCTTAAAAACCTGCAAGGTTTTTTTGACTGTACCAATCACTTAAAAACCAATTAACCAATCACCATAAAACCAATTTAAATCAAACAATATGAAAACAAGAGTATCATTAATGCTGCTTTGTGCCGGGCTTTTAGTTTTTGAAAGCTGCCACAAAACAGAAACAAAAGCACCTAATGCGGCTGGTTCAATGTCCGGGCGTTTGCAAGGCAACAGTGCGCCTGTAGCTTATGGCTGTTTCCAGATCAGTAACGTTTTTAGCGGGAAAGTAATGGAGGTTAATGGTGGTGCCAATTTATTGGCTTACCAGGTTGCCAACGTACAGCAAAATGCCAATGTCAGCACGGGCACAGGTACAGCGGGCAATCAAAAATGGTATTTGATACAACAAGGCACCGGTGCCATAACTAGCACCACGCCTTTCAAAATTATGAACGTAGAAAGCGGTTTGTTTTTGGAAGCGCCAAACGGTACTTCGGGCACACAAATGTGGCAGGACCGTACGCTGGGTTTCCCATCGCAGGTATGGAATATTCAACAAGTACCTGGCCAAAGTTATTACGTAATAAAAAATGCCAATGGTTTGGTGTTAACAGACCATGCCAGTTCAACAGCTAACGGCGCTGCTATCACAGAAGAAACATCAGCCTCAAATACTACCCAATATTGGAATTTAACCAGTATTACCAATGAGGGTTATCGCGATGATGATGTAGTGCAATTCTTCCACCGTGGTGCAGTAGCTAATACCACTGTAGCATTTGACCAGGGCAACAGTATCCCGCTTACTAATGGTGCTAACAATGGCAAAGTGTTATGGATAACACAAGATGCTTATGCAAGCAGCCAGCTGCAAACAAACGGGCAACTGTTTTGCCAGTTCTTTTCTTATCATAACTCGGGATTATTACAGCCGTCAACCAGTAACTGGGCATCGGCATCAACCCCAAATATCACTACAACAAGCAATGCCAGTACCGGTGTAAACCTGCTGGAAATTGTTAAAAGCCCGGGCGATCATAACTCAACTTACACATGGCCGGGTGCCGGTGTAGAAATTGGTGCTTTTGTATACCTTAATGGTTATGAGTCGGCAAACGGATCGGCACCTGCCAACCAGGCGCTTTATAAAATTGCCGAAAGTACTACCAGCACTACCTGGGGTGCGGTTACGCATTTAACGCCTAATGGCATGACAGGCCAAACTAAGATGGGCTTTGCAGCAGGTATGGTTAAAAAAGCAGCCGGCGATACTGTTTATGTTTGGGGCGCACAAAGTACTTTCTTTAATGCCGATGCCATTACATTGGCGCGGTTTGCTACCAGCAACCCATCGGTATGGAGTTATTGGAGAGGGCATAGCTGGGCATCAACGCCTGATACTACATCGCTTACCGGTGCAATAACTATAGGCAGCGGTACCAGCGGCCAGGCAAATACCAGCGTATCATATGTTAACGGTAAATATGTAATGATGCAGATGGACCTGGGTTATTTCTGCGACCCTAACCCGCACGGTATTTATATTTCAACCGCTACAAAACCAATGGGGCCATTTACTACACCTAAATTGGTATATGTTATTAATGATACCTATAACGGGCACATCGCGCGGTATTACACACCGATTATTCATGGTGAATCAGCAAACGGGCGCAACGAACTATTGTTAACTTATTGTTTGAACTATAACGCTGCCGGTGGCAGCTGTTCAACCCAAACCTGTTTCAGCAGTAACCAGGACCCTAACTTTTACCAGATAAAAGCAGTAAGGGTACCTTACGCGCTGGTAGGGTTGTAACTATTAGCTAATAGAATATATAAGCACATAGCCTGAATGGGTTATGTGCTTTTTAATTACCAAAAAGATTTCTGTAAAAATTCGGCGATATAATTACTAAAACGATTTTTAAGAATATCTTTATCCGCGTTTATACCGATTAATTTCACCTGTCGCAACAATGAGCACAAAACAACTGAAGCCCCGCGCATTATTTACCCGGGTACTTATCATTGCCGGTTTTTTATCAACTGCTTTCATTAATACAGCATCAAGCCAAACCGCCTATTTTATTGACGGTTATCATGGCGGTATCTGGGGGCATTTCCCGGTTTGGAATACCAAATACATGGGCGATCAGCTGATAGCCCATCCCGACTGGAAAATTAATATTGAGCTGGAACCGGAAACCTGGGACGATGCCAAAATAAAAGATTCGGCGGCGTATAACCAGTTCAGGGCCTTATTTGCCGATCAGAATGTAAGCACTTCGAGGATTGAATATGTAAACCCTGATTATGCGCAAAGCTATTTGTTTGATGTACAGGGCGAAAGTATTGTTCGCCAGTTTTACTATGGTATTAAAATGGTAAAGCGGCATTTTC
>Ga0206923_1108_pt1 | contig 17541 bp, 22 predicted proteins | sample Alteio_BWOrgHeat_64_FD_152961 | JGI IMG/M metagenome (GOLD analysis project Ga0206923, IMG submission 152961) | Enriched cells from forest soil in Barre Woods Harvard Forest LTER site, Petersham, Massachusetts, United States -... | ecosystem: Environmental > Terrestrial > Soil > Temperate forest >...
CGGACGGAGGCTACCCTTACATCTTCAATGATTCGAGCGTCACGGGAATTCAGGGCAGCATTCACCTCGACGAGTACACTACTGCGCCTTCCTCGCCGCTGGTCGCATCGCTCGCGCTGCCCGAGAGCTCTACACAGAATCTCGGCAGCATCACGACCAGCTTCAGCTCGAAGTCCGAGGGCGCTCTGACGTTATCGGCGAACGGGGAGTTTCTCAATTACATGGGCTACCAGGCGGCCGACGAACTGCAGGGGGTCTCGAATTCTTACACTACCGGTGCCGGCACGAATCTGGTTCCGCCGGTGGTGCCAGCCTACGACCGGGAGATCGCAATGATCGGGGCCGACGGGACGGTCACATTGCAAAACGAGAGCAACGCGAATAGCGGCGACAACCCGCGCGCTGTGCTCACCGTCGACGGCAAGCAGTTTTACATGGCGGGCAATTCCGACTCGACGCTTTACAATAACTCCTCCAAGACGCCCTGCGTTTACAGCGCCGGGACGACTGGACCGGGCCTCACTATCGGCGCGCGTATAGGCACGCCGGGATCTAATTCCTCGACTCAGCTAGGCTGTTACTTCGCTACTGATCGCCCCGACGAGAGCGCCAAGCAGCACGTCAAGGACAACAATTGGCGCGCGCTCGGCATCGTCAACGGCAACCTGTACGTGTCCAAGGGAAGCGGCGGCAATGGCGACGACGGCCTGTTCCGGGTCGAAAACAGCAGCGGCAACGGTTTGCCCACCGGCACGGGTAATACCATCGTCGAATTGTTCGGCTATCCGGCGACTGATCCAATCACCGGAACGCCCGCACCGATCACACCCTTTGCGTTCTTCTTCGTCAACCCCACTACGGTGTATGTGGCGGATGAAGGAAGCAGCGGCAATCCCGACGAGGTGCCGGGACTTCAAAAATGGGAACTAATCAGCGGCACCTGGACACTGCTATACACCATCCAGAACGGCCTCGATCTCGGCGTGGCCGAGAACGTCCCGGGATATCCGGTCCCGACTACGACCACCGGACTACGCAACCTGACCGGAATCGTAAATCAAAACGGCACCGTAACCATCTACGCGATCACCGCGCAGTCTAGTTCAATCTCCGGAGGCGAACCGGACCCGGATCGGTTGGTGACGGTGACCGATCCGATCGATGCGAACACGCTGCCTGCCAGTGACTCGTTCGTCACCCTGCAGGAGTCCGGCGCCCGACAAGTTTTCCGTGGCGTAGCATTCGCGCCGTGCGGATTCGGCGCGACCACAGTGAACGGCAACCTCAACATCCCGGCGGGCGGCCGCTGCGCGCTCAATGGCACCACCGTAACAGGCAGCCTCACGGTCAACGGTGCGCTGATTGCGAACGGCGCGACAATACGCGGAAACATTCTGGCACAGTTCGCGGATTATGTGAAGCTCAATGACGCAACCATTGGTGGTAACGTCTCAGTGGGCAATCTACTTGGCAACCCACCTGCCAGTGGCGAAAACTCCATCTGCGACAGCCTCATCAGCGGTAATCTGCAAATTATGCTGAGTTCCGCGGATTCGCCGTGGGACATCGGCCAGCCACTCGATCCGCCCACGGGCCAAGCCGCCGGACTTTGCAGCGCAGGAAATCTGGTCAAGGCCAATGTGCAGTTCCTAAGCAACGACGCACAGGGCCTGATCTCGAGCAACTCGATTCGTGGCAATTTGCAGTGCGAAAACGACAGCCCACCGGCATCGGGGATTCCCGGCAGTAACTCTGTCGGCGCAAGCAAAGTCGGAGAGTGCTCTGGGCTATAGTAATCGAGTGACGTGACTCGTGTGAACGGCCGCGCGGAATTCCGCGCGGCCGTGGCTGTACCTGCCGAAAACCTATTCGGGTGACGCACGGACGGGCGTGTGCTGATGAGGCGATCGATGGTAGTCCATCTCACGCAGCAGCAGCTTGTTATCCGGTGTCCCTCCTAATAATTGCATCTGAGCGGAATCAAGCGGCCGCCAGGGACGAATCAGGCGGCGAGACGTTCGTAACGGTGATGCAGGCCATTGACTTTTGGAAAAGCGACGACTCTTCCGATCCTGGGTAGCATGACCGGGCGTGAATCCGGGCAATCTTTGTCGAGTGAAAGACGCGTGCGGTTCGGTGGTAGTAGTCGACGTACTAGGAAGGGACGCGGCGTAGATGGCGCTCGTTGCAGATTACGATGTGAGTCCCGCTCGGCCGGGCTGAGCCACCGATTTGGCATTGGCGTCAACCAAATATCGGCATCGAGCCCGATTTGGTGGGTCAGTATGGATCCGCCGCGCGCTGCGATATATCTCCGACCGGAAGCCCGGGCCAGCCGGCTCGCCGGGCAGTTTCTGCGCTAACCGTTCGAGAAAGGCGATCAAACCGGGTGGCCCCAGGCACGGTTGCGTGACGGGCGCATGACCTGCCCGTTCGGCCCGTCGGCAGGTAGTGCGATGGCGCCACTTAAGCAGCCGTGTTCATGGAAACCGATCCGTCCGAACAAAACTTTCGCCGCGTCAGGCGGTAACTGTGCTATCGGCGTTGCGCGGTGGCGCCTCTTGTGCGGCCTTGTCCAGCGCCAAGCCTCTCCGCGGCCTACACACGCGTCAACACACCGCATAGACAGAGGCCTCTCATAACGACAGCTCTCCAACGGGTTCGTCCAAAACAGGTTCGTCCAAGGCGGGCAAGATCGGATTCACTCGACGGCCAGCATCGTGGCAGCTGCAGTGCAGCAGCAGTCCCGGCACCGTGCTCAAACTCGAAGCGCAATTTTCGATTGCTGTGTAGGTAGCTACTGGGTTAAGTACCTTGAGCAGAGTCTGACGGAAAATTTGAGATTCATGAGCCTATCTTTTTCCGTTCTGCCCAGCGCTTCTTCATAGCCAACGATATCCTTCTTCTGCCCTCTGGAGTGAGGGCTCTGCCTTGCTGTCCTTTCAATTTCGTCGGGCGTGGTATCGCGACCTTCGTCTTCCTGGCCGCGCCCGACGAATTCGCACCTTCCAGTGCCGCAATCGCTCGCGCGAGCCTTTCTCTTTCTTGCTTAAGTTCAGTAACTATTTCTTCTGTGTTCACGTTCGTTCCATCCTATAGGCAGATCATTTTAGCTCGGTCATTCCCGCCGCCGTCAGGCTCAGCATTCTATTATCTAGCCGATCTCCGCCATTAACAATTGCTACCCCAAGAAAGGCTGCTCATTCTCATTTGCTTTGACTGCACACGCAGCACATCTCTACAATTTTTATTTGTTCTGATTGGCGTTCATCCGCGCTCAAATGGTTTGAGCATTTTTCCCCGCTGATCCACTCGATCTGAAGATCCATCAGTAGCTCCTGATCCTTCCATAATGGCGGCAGCGTGACCCGCGTATCCATTAGCATTTGAAGATTGAGACCGGCAGGAGCCCGACCTTCAGAAATTGCCTCCACAATCGAGGGTGCGATAAATGCCAGTTTGGTCGGCCGCGCAACATGGCGTTTCGCGAGGTGTTCCCGTCTGGCGATCGCAATCAGCGAAAGAATACGGCCAGTCGCCAGTTCTTCGAACCATCGCTTCGAGCGCGCTATAGCCTTGAGAAGCGCCGGGTCCACCTTGCGACGCATCTCTTCCTTGCCCTCAGTGATAATTCGCATCTCGACGCCGCGCCGTTTCATCTTGATCGGCGAACAGGGATATCCGGAATATCTTTGTGTTCGATTGATTATTCGCAGAGTCGCCCGGAACGGGTACTCTGGTAGGCTGCAAACAATAGAAAGTCGAATAGCGCGTTCCCCGCCCCATCTAAAAGGCCACCTCCTTTCTGCATGAGCAGCGGCCAGGAGGCGATGTGTTCGCAAACGCGGCATTCCTTTTTCATGGATTCGCGCTCCGATCCCAATCGAGATGGATGGCAACAATGTCACAGGAAAAGGACTCGTTTTGTGCAGACCCGGATTTCTTCTGCTACGGTTTTTCGCTCGACAGTTCGCCGGTGACTGTAGCCGATTCCTAACATCAAAAGAGCTGACATCGTACGGAGTGCACATGAAATCAGAATTCCTTGCTGGCGAACGGCGTCGATAGGATACCGGTGCCGCTTGCAGTCGTACATCCCCTGGCGCCGGGTCCTTTGGCGCAGCCCCAGAAGTTCAGTGTCGCATTGGCAGTACCAGCGTTCAGAGTCTGCACTCCCACGCCTTTGCCGAGTAAGTCGTTGAGGTGCACGTCAACACTGGCAGGCGTATTGACCACGACATCGAGGGCCTCGTCCGTGATGTAATTATCAGATATGACGGTGCCAGTGGCTGCGGAGAGGCCGAAGACGTTGATCCCGGTCGAGCCCGAAGTCGCAGCATCACCGGTATCGGCGTGGTTTCCTCCAATTGCGTTATTCACGATAACATTGTTTGTCAGATCCTCGCCCGGCGCGTGACTGTGCATCGTGACACCCGGCAAGCCATTGTTAGTGAGCGTGTTGCCAACTACTACGTTGCCAGAGGCTATCCCGCTCGCGGCCCCATCGAAGATTCCGACGCCGGCCCCTGCACCTGGGGTAGCAAGCCCGTTCGACGTGGAGAGGTTATTAGAGATCGTGTTTTGCGTCACGCCGAGCGGCGTACCTGGCCCGGCGATTGATGCGCGCGGATGCGAGGCGAGAGTAATTCCGCAGTCGAACGAATTATTGCTTACGATATTGCCCGAGATGAGATTGTTACTCGCAGCCGCCGTGTCATCCGAGATCAGGATTCCACCTGAATTCTTTTCAACCAGATTGTCTGCAACGACGGAGTGATTCGCTCCCAGCAGGTGGATGCCCTCGCCGCAATCGTCACCCTCTTCCGTTTCGAACGACGGCAGTCCCGGACAAGCAGGCGTGGCTATCACCAATGACTTGTTGTTATTGGAAACGATGCTACCGGATATTGTGACCGATGAAGCGTTGGCCACAAGGATACCTTCGAAGTTCGCATTCTTCACGGTGAATCCGCTAACCGTGACACCGCTCAAACCTGGATTGTCAATGCCGTCAACAAAGATGCCGTTGGCCAGGCCAGTAGCATCGATGATTGTGTTCTTCGGATTTGCGCCGATGAGCGACAGGCTTTTGCCGACAACGATGTCTTCATCGTAGGTTCCCTTTGCGACCTGGATCGTATCGTTGACCGTGGCGGCGGTAACTGCAGATGTGATCGTTGCGAAGCACCCGCCCTTTCCCGTCGGGTTAACGCAGAGCGTGGCGGCGCTCGCGCCCTGCGCTCCAGCGAAGACTAGCCAAACAGCGAAAGTAACAGTGGCCTTTGTCCAAACTCCAAATCTGTTCGAATTAGAATGCACAGCTCTCATCATCCCTCCCGACTAAATCCAGACATCGAATTCATAATAACACGACAGGTCGCAAACCGATTATGCCGCCAGTGCTTAATGCGCCGCGACGTGATCGAATTCGGTGGCTTCTGCCGGTGGGGCCAAAGGGTTCACGACAATCTGTCAGCTTTTGAGCTTTGTCTCAAGTTGCTTGCTTGAAATCAGCCGGCTGATAGGCGCCGCCGAATTGACCCCGTTTGACTGCGCCCGTGCCATAAAGCCGTAGGACACGGCTCTTCCGATCGATACTACACCAGAGCATCAGAGGCGCCCCGCTTTTCTGCAGATAGTCGGCTAGGGTTTTGCCGCTTTTACTTAGGAAGCTCGCTATAAAACTAAAATCAGACTATTTGACTGATTTTTCGATCCCGATAAGTTGGGTTTTCTGCAATGCTCCGATCTTGGCATTGGAGATTACATTAAGTATATCAGCGAACCTTCCCGGTTCTGATGGTGTGAAGGTAACAGTCACTTTGCAGCTCTTGCCCGGAGCTAAACTTCCCACGCAATTTTGTGAGGCCGTGAAGGCTGTAGTCTCCGTGTTTATACCGGTTATCGATACGACCGCCTTGTACGAAGTCACATTCCTGAGCGTCACGATTGTTTTCCCTGGTGTCGCGCTGCCAATCGTTGCGCGGATCTGGCTAGTCTTCGGACTGATTTCCAGCGTCGCGCGACTTGGTGCGGAGACGTTGGAGACTTCAAAGACCGTTCCCGAACCTTCGGTAGAACGAGCGGTCAAGCCCCCCAAAACGGTTGTTCCATAAAGGTTACCCATCTTATCGATTGTTAAACCACCTCCTGGGCCAGAGCCATCGAGATATCTACCGAAAACCCATAGCGTCGTCTCGCTCCACAGAGCATTGTCTCCGGGCCCCGGGCTTAGCTCGAAGAGGATACCGCCAGCGGGGGTTGCCTTCGTCCCCGAAACTCCCACGGTGGTTCCGTAAAGATTGCCGTTCGCGTCCATCACGAGATTGCCCATTGGCCCGGCGCCGCCTCCGCCGGCGCCGAACTTCCAGAGCACCGAAGGATTCCAGGTCTCGCCACCGCTTGATGGTGGACTCAGGCGAAACACGGTTCCCGCGAACAATGGCGGCTTCCCAATTCCGGGTCCCCCTGCCTGAGTAGTACCATAGAGATTGCCTTGCCGATCCATCAGCAATGGACCAACGGGGTAGTTTCCATTCGGGCTGTATCCGGAGATGTTCACATCCCCGAAGTCCCAGATGATCGATTCGCTCCAGCTGCCACCCTGGCTCGACGGCGCCGTCAATTCGAACACGGTCCCGAAATAACTCGGGCCGCCCAGTTGAGTTGTTCCATATAGATCACCGTTCTGATCCATGACCAGGCCCGCGTGCGGGAGCGCGCCGTCTCCTGGGTTCCCAAAAGTCCACAGTACTGATTCACTCCAATTTCCATCGGCTGAAGGGGGTGGACTAAGCTCATATACGACACCATTATTGTGGCTGCCGCCGCCAAATTCCGTCGTTCCGAACAGGTTACCGTTCGCATCTGCAATCAGGCTACCAATCGGACCTTTGCCGTCATCGCCATTTCCAAAGCTCCAAAGCACCGACTCCGTCCACTCCCCGCCAGGTGCCGCCGGCGGCATAAGTCTGAATACAGTTCCGCCAGCGAATGCTCCGCCTCCACTCGTCGTCCCGTAGAGAGCGCCACTCTCGTCCGTAATCAGGCCGCCCTCAGGGGCGGCGCCGTTCTGGCCATTGAAATTCCAGATGACGGACTTGTTGCCGGTTGCGCTGATCTCGAAAACTGCTCCAGAGGAGTCATACGCCCCACCCTCCCAGGCGGTTCCAAAAATGTTGCCGGCTTGATCAAGTAAAACGCTGGATTGCGGAAAGATGCCGTTACTTCCGTTACTCGTCTCGAGACTCCATAGAATGTGTTCATAAAAACTACAGATTCCCGGGCTCACAGTGCTAAGGATCATAGCGAGCGTCGACACAAGCATTGTGGCGAGCAGATTTCTCACGAAAATTTCCCCTATGACTTGAAAGGCATCAAACTAGGTTGAAGGAATGAATCAGTGGTCTGGCCCCGTATTGGCAGTCGTATGCATGCTCTGTTTTGCGGGTTGCGCGCCCAGCGCCAACCCCCGATCGCGTCGCCGCAAACTCCGGGGGACATGGCGGCTTCGCGAATAATTCGCTAGGCTCCTCGACGACTAACCTCGATTCTCTATCTGCGGCGCGACTGTAGGGGGTGGTGTCGCCCCTCTCCTTCCCGAGGCTTCCAAAGCCTGCGCTGCCTTGGCCACATCCCCCGAAGCGCTCGCGGTGAAACCGGGATACACACAATACGAGATATTTGTACGAAGCGACACCGCTACGCCGATCACAAATCTCACGCATTCGGATTTCGTCGCGACTGCAGGAGGGCAATTCGTACCAGTGGTTTTTTCATGAGGCCGCGGATACCCCAATCTCGGTGGTACTGGTCATCGACACCTCGGGCAGTATGGTGCCAAAGCTGACATGGGTTCGCCAGGCCATTCGTAACTGAACTAGAAAGCCAGGATCAGATCGCTTTGTTTGCTTTTTCTGGCCGGGGCTATCTCCTGCAACCGCTGACTTAAATCATTACATTGTGGCGGGTCGCCTCGAGCTACTTCACGCATTCGGACAAACCGCCTCCGGCGACGCGACGATAGAGGCAGTGCGACTCCTCGGAAATGCGGCATATGCGTCGAGGGCAATCGTGCTGATCACTGACGGAATCGATAACGTGAGCACAACTGACGAAGACACCGTTATAAGAGCCATCAGACAAAATGGAATCGCAATTTATGCGATTGGTATTGGCAACCCGAACGCGCCGTCGAGTCCAATTTTCAGCAATCAACCCGGCTTGAACGGTATGGATGTTTCCACCTTGCAAAGCTTTGCTCTCGAGTCGGCCGGGCACTCATGGATCGTTAACACCGGCGCACAATCCCCGGAGACTCAATTCGGGGCCGCTTTAAGATTCATCGAGCAATCACTTGCACGGCAGTCGTACAGCGTCGGCGTCATCTTGCCGCCGCCAATAGCGCGCGACCAGGGGCGCCGGTTCAAGAACCAAAGGACTGCTGACGGCCTTCAGGCTGCTCGAGATGGCACAGCTGCGCTGGCGCCGCCTCGATGGCACTCAGCTATTGCCGGCGGTTCGTGCCGGAATAAGATTCGTGGATGGAGTTCAGGTCGATGCTGAGAAGCAGGTTACTCCGTCAACTGTAAACCAACGGAGGGAAGCCTGATCATGCCAGCGGATCCACAACATCGGACAATAACTCAATTCCGGAAAAAGCGGAATCGAGGCGCGTCGGCAAACCGGGACAGTGCGTCACAGAGCGGTCTAACTACGCATGAGACGCTTGGCCCATCGGTGAAGAGGCTTTCATCTTTCGCGCGCCTGGGCGAGGTTTGTCGGATTCGCTGCGCACGTCCTCGCGTAAAATTTCCGCGAGACGTCTAATCCCGGGTCCTGCGCCCTCAGGGTCGGCAAGCACGAGGTAGATTTCACCATACATGTCGCCCCCTCCTTGTAGCGGCAACACCTTCAACTCGCCGGCGGCAACTTCCTCACGGATCTTCTCTTCGGGATACCGGGCGAAACCGAAGCCCATTCGCGCCGCCTGGATCGAGGTCGCCATGTCCCCGAAAGTCCAGCGTTGCTCCGCCTCGAGAAAGGTGCCCCGTTTGTCGCGCTTGATGCTGGTATCGCGCACTACGAGTTGGCGATGCTTGCGGAGATCGTTCATCGTGGCACGCCGTCCGAGTTTGAACAGTGGATGGTTCGGACTCGCGACCGGGACAAAGGCGAGCCGCATCAGGGACTCTCCCGTGAATCCCGGCGGCACGCGCGGCGTGAGCGCAAGGTCCGCCCTGCGCTCCAGTAACGCCTCAGGCGCTCCGCCGATCATGGTCTCGATCACCTCGATACGAGTATGCGGAGACTCGCTTCCGAAGCGGTCGAGACATTTGAGCAATAGCCATGTCGGGAAAACGATCTCAACGGCGATGGTGATCTCCGCCTCCCATCCGACGGAATTACGATGCGCGGCTCCCTCCAGGCTCGCGGCCTCATCGAGCAGAACCCGCGCGCGCAAGTAGAGCATCTGGCCCGCCGGAGTGAGTATCGCCTTGCGCCCCTTCAGTTGAAACACCTTCACGCCCAGCAACTTCTCGATCTGCTGCACCGCGTACGTCACCGACGATTGGCTCTTATGTATCGACTCGGCCGCGGAGGCATAGCCGCCTTCGTCGACGACAGCCACGAGTGCGCGCCATTGTTCAAGAGAGATCGAAGGGTTCGGCGTCATTATCGGATGCCTCGATGGATATGCGTTTATTTTTGAACTTTTCTATCCACTAAATGAATATTATATTTTGGTTCATGGAAACAGTTGTAAAGATGAACACCAGCATTTTGGGCGGAAGCGGCGCATCGAGCCGGCTGACGCAGTTGACCGTCAGGGGCTTGCACTTCGTCCAGGAAACCAGGCCGGCCGAGATCGGGGCAGCACCTGCCGATTTCGTGCGTGGCCTCCGCGGACTCTGATTTCATCAACCAATTCTTAGGAGATCAGTCACAGGGAAAAACTGAAGAATAAGGTCGCTGTGATAAACGGCGCAACTTTCGGCATGGCCCTCGCCACGGCAAAGCTCTTCGTCGAAGAAGGAGCGTACGTTTTCATCACGGGCCGAAAGCAGGAGGCGCTCGACGCGGCCGTCATAGATCTACCGAAGGAGTAGTTGTGGGAAAGCTTGAAGGAAAAGTTGCAGTCATCACGGGTGGCGCTACCGGCATCGGCCGCGCCGCCGCAAAGCGTTTCATCGAGGAGGGCGCCTTCGTCTTCATCTTCGGCCGCCGGCAGGGAGCGCTCGACGCCGCTGTGGCCGACCTCGGGCCCAATGCCCGCGCGGTGAAGGGCTCGGTGTCCGATGAGGCCGACCTCGACCGACTCTACGCGGCGGTGAAGGCCGAGCGCGGAACCCTCGACATCGTCTTCGCCAATGCCGGGGCGGGAAGCCCGCTTGCGCTCGGCAAGATCACCGCTGAGCACATTGACGAAACCTTCGACACCAACGTGAAGGGTACGATCTTCACGGTCCAGAAGGCGCTGCCGCTGATGGGCAAGGGCGGTTCGATCATCCTGACCGGATCGAGCGCCGGCACCACGGGCGCCCCGGCAATGAGCGCCTACAGCGCGAGCAAGGCGGCAGTGCGCAACCTCGCGCGGACCTGGGCGGCGGACCTGAAGGGCACCGGCATCAGGGTAAACGTGCTGTCGCCCGGGGCGACGGCGACCGAACTCGCGAAGGCAGCGCTAGGCGAGAAGGGCCAGAAGGCCTACGCCGCGATGACTCCGCTCCAGCGCATGGCCGATCCGGCGGAAATCGGAGCGGTGGCCGCCTTTCTCGCGTCGTCGGACAGCAGCTTCATGACTGCCAGCGAGGTCGCCGTCGACGGCGGCCTAGCGCAACTCTGATGCGCCACGCCCGGCCGGTCACTCCATTCGATATTCGGAGCGCGTGGTGAACAACGAAAAAGCAAGAAAAGGGAAAAAACATATGAGTAATAACCATGGACAAAAATTGGCGGGAAAAATTGCGGTCGTCACAGGCGGAAGCAGCGGGATTGGCCTGGCCACAGCCAAGCGCTTCGTGGAAGAAGGCGCGCACGTCGTGATCACTGGGCGACGAGAGAAAGATCTGAAGGAGGCCGCAGCCTTCATCAAGAGAAACGTTACGACGGTCGTGGGCGATGTGTCGCGCTTGGAAGATCTGGACCGGCTCTATGCCGTCGTGAAAGAGAAACATGATCACATCGATATTCTCTTCGCGAACGCGGGCGCGGGGACAATCGCACCGCTCGCGGTAGCTACTGAGGCCCATTTCGACCAGACCTTCGACGTGAACGTGAAGGGAATGTTTTTTACGGTACAGAAGGCCCTTCAGCTCTTCAAAGACGGAGGCTCAATTATCCTGAACTCTTCGGTTTCGAACGTGATGGGGCTCCCAGGCTTTACCGCCTACGCCGCGAGTAAGGCGGCCGTGCGCAACTTCGCGCGTGGCTGGACTATGGAGCTGAAAGACCGAAAAATCCGCGTTAATACGATGAGCCCGGGAGCAATCGATACCCCGGCCTTAGAGACGACGACGGGCCTTACCGCTGAACAGGCCAAGCAAGCGGCCGCCCAGTTCACTACGCAGATCCCGATGGGTCGCAGGGGCATGCCAGAGGAAATCGCGGCTGCCGTCACTTTCCTCGCCTCCGATGAAAGTTCCTATGTCACCGGCGTGGATCTCGCCGTCGATGGGGGCATGGCGCAGGTCTAACCTCGGCGCAGCCCCGTGCCCGGCCCGCGGGACCACGTTTCTCAAATTTTAGTTCTAACAAAAGATCGGAAAAATTTTATGAAATATGCAATTGTAGGATTTGGTAAAATAGGACAGGCCCTCGCCCATGCCTTCGCCCGCAAAAACATCGACGTGACCATTGCGAGTCGCCGGCCCCCCGAGGCGTTGGCACCGCAGGCTCGCGCGATTGGACCCACGGTCGTCGCCAAGTCGCTGCGGGATGCACTCGAGGCCGACACAATCCTCTTGGCGGTACCGTTCGGGGAACATCAAGAGGTTGCGAAGGTCCTGCCGAGTTGGGAGGGCAAGACAGTCATCGACGCGATGAACGCGTTTGGAGTTCTACCTGAGGAGCTGGACGGTCTGCCCTCCTCCGCATTCGTTGCGAAGTCCTTCACCGGCGCCAAATTGGTGAAGGGGTTTAATCACCTAGGTGCGGCCACCTTGGCTACCGATCCGATCGTTGAGGGCGGCCACCGGGTCGTCTTTCTGTCGAGCGACGACGAGGACGCGATCGCTTCCGTGGCGGATTTGGCCAAACAACTCGGGTTCGCGCCCGTCAAGCTGGGAAAGCTAAACGAGGGTGGCGCGCTGGTGAACGCACGCGGCCCGGCCGCACGAGGTCAGCTCATCTTCCAGGATCTGTTCAAGAAGGAGCAGTAGTCGATCTGCGACCGCGTGATTTTGGCCGAGCAGAGGGCTTTCAAAGCGTCCGATTGGATCGGACACGATCTGATGTATGGTGAATGGAGAGATTTCGATGAGCACACAAGAGAATGTCCAGATTGTGAAGGATTTTTTTGCGGCACTCAGCCGCCGCGATAAGCCAGGTTTGCTGGCCTTATCTGCCGAAGATATCGAGTGGATCATTCCGGGCGAGGACTGGCCGCTGGCCGGCACGCACCGCGGCCACGCGGGATTGGCGGATGTGCTTCAGAAGGCTAACGAGACGGTGGAAACTTCGTACCCAGAGCCCCCCGAGTTCATAGCGCAGGGAGACCGGGTTCTGGTCGTCGGCTTCGCTACAGGGAGAATCAAAGCCACGGATAGAACGTTCAAGGACCATTGGGTCTTCGCCATTACCGTTCGAAATGGCAAACTGACGAACGTCCGGGAGTATATCGACACGCAAGCACTGGCGCGGGCCTCCGAGGCTGCCGCGAGCCCCAGGCTCTAACGCGGGGACACCAACACCACGGTACGATTCGTAAGGTCAGCGAATACGTTGAGCAGCAGCACCGCCTTCTTCGATCGTCGCGAAGTTTCTTCAGTAATTAGCAGGAAAACATAATGTCAAGGAGACCTGTTTCTGCTACTGTTTTGGAAGGATTGAGCCGCGTCTCCTTCACATTATTTTTGTTTCAGACTCAGGCCGGTATTATCGGCACGAAGGGTCTGCGGTGAGTCGCCACACTCCACACAGCAACAAGCAACTTTCGCATTGCGGCGATGATGGCAACTTTTCCTGATTTCCCTGCGGCTCGGAGCCGTTCGTAATGCTGCCGCAACCACGGATTACGCCTCACCATTTGTAGAACCACATGAAGAGCGACTTGCGCAAGCGAGCGTTCCCCAACGGGATCGCCGGCCCTTTCGTGAAGCGTTTCTTACCCGATTGGCGGATGCGCAGAATCACGCCGACGTAGCTCGCGATCGCGCCGGGCTATCAAAGCTGGCTGGATCTCCGAGTGCCGCGATCAGACAAACCGCAGTCAGTGGGCCCAGGCCTTCGATACTCATCATCAGTTTACCCACCTCGTGATCATCCAGTTTACGTTCGATCTCCCGCGCTAAGTTCTTCAGTCGGCGCCTTAACACATCCAGATCCTCGCACAGGTATTTAATCCGCAGCTGATGCGGCCCAGAGTGATGGGCCCCCAACGTTTGGCGGCGGCAGCCACAATAATGGTGTCGTATAGTCACTCCAATTTCCATCGGCTGAAGCGGGTGGACTAAGATTTCAGAAACGTAGTCCCGCGGGCCAGGCACGGGACTGCCAACGTCCGGGAGTATATCGACGCCGTCGGAGGCGGCGCCGGGCCAATGGGACTCGTGATGGACGCGACCCGGAATTGGGAAGCCGCAATTGTTCGCGGGAACCGTGTTTCGCCTGAGTCCACCGTCAAGCGGTGGCGAGACCTGGAATCCTTCGGTCTTACCTCGCCGGCTGCACTTGGCGGGGAGTGGACGGAGTCGGCACGGTTCTAGGTGTTGGGCTGGGCGCTCCTCCGGACGCGGAGTTCAAATGCTTTGGAGAAGACCCGAATGACCGGGTTCGCGGTAGAAAACTCGATGAAGCGCTTTCGGTTCTGTCCGGACTTTGTCGCGGTGAACCGTTCAGTCACCATGGCGAATACTTTAACGTTGACGATGTCAGATTTGTCCCGCGCGTTATACAGACTCCGAGCGTGCCAATTTGGGTTGCTGGATTTTGGCCCAACAGAGCCTCGATGCGCAGAGCGGCACGTTGGGACGGGGTATTTCCCTTGAAATCGCCTCCTGTCCCGCTAGTCGATTTGGCGCCAGGTACCGCCCCGTGGTCTGCGCTTTGGCTTCGGCCAGATGAGCTCGGCGAAGCCGTCGACTACGTCAGAGAACATCGAACCACCAACGGTCCCTTCGAGGTGATTGCAAGTGGAGGCACTCCGCTGGGTGAAAAAGGAAGGGCTCAGGATATTGTGAAGAGTTTCGAGGAAGTCGAGGCGACCTGGTGGCTAGAATGGCTGGACGAGCAACGCGGAACTTTCGCTCAGATGCGTGAACATATCCGGCAGGGACCGCCTAAGATTTAGTGCCGAAGTTGGGCGTGACGCACTCGGAATGATTTCGCGAGCGTCCTGTGACGAATCGGGTCCTAAGCTTATTTTGGGTTCGCCCTTGGCGCCAATTGGATCGAGCGCGGTCATCGAACTCGATAAGGCTCAAGTTGACGAGCTTTTGCGGGATCGTCGCAAAGACTTTACCCTCATCTTTGAGGCAATCTGTACTCCAACTCGGCACATTTGTGCTGCGGTTTATCACGCTTCCTTGTCAAGCGTCGTGCGATTTTAGATGAACGATTGTTGATGGCCCGCCACCGAACTCAGTATTATCTTGGGCTCAACAGGGACGGTTCAAGACGCGGCGATGACTATCTAGCCCGTTTTTGCATACAGCTGGGCCAAGTCGTTGCTGTGGTGCAATTGAGACTTGAATAGCGGGGCCGCCGGCGCAGCGCAGCGAGTATGCATCAAGCCGCCCGAAGGAGATCAGTTAGATTAGTCTTCGGCCCGAGATTGAAAGGGCCGCCGCCGGCCCGGATCCGTTGTTTCTCTTATCTCGCCAAGTTTTGCCAGCTTGTCATCATCGGCTCCAGTGTCGTGCCATTTTTAGCCAGCTGCGGTGCGCAGTTTAATCGCCGATACGACGCTGATAACAGGATGGTTTTTCGCGAGCCCGGTTCGGGTGTTGTACCGATTCGAGGCGAGGGCGGTCCACTGTTAAATGACGCCCTAGTCTCTCCTGAAATCGCGAAGGGCGTAAAGGAAAACGGGACTCCAGATGCGATCGATGTTCACCAGGTCGGGTTGTACACGCAGGTGGCAATGTTTTACGCGCAACCCGCTCATACTCTCTGGTACAAGGGAACTCCGGGTATCTACACTATAAATTTTCGTCAGGTGTCGGGCAGTCAGGTAGTACCACGTTCGGTGAGACGATTGGGTTTCGGCGAAGGACCAATGCCTCCCCCATGGCCGGTGACGACGTCGATGACCGAGGCTGAGATCTTTGGGTTGCCTGAATTGCCAAAATTACTGCGACCAGCGGCCCCTGAAGATGCTGAACAACTTTACGTTACAATCTCTGGAAACATCCGAACACAGATAGTCGAGGTTCAGAGCGGCGATTTGTTCGACCGGGCATCCAAGGCATTTGCAAAGCTTGATCCTTCGTCCAGGCTGCCCGGCTGGAAGTGGCGCCTGGTTCTGTTCCATTCGCCCGACTATATAGCTTTCGGCGTGCCTGACGGCACCCTCTTCGTTAGCGACGGTCTGGTCAACCAATTGAACAGTGATGAATTAACTGCCTTGCTTGCGCACCTGCTTGGTCACGAAGCCTATGGACACGACCGCGACTTCTGGACCGAAGCCGGTCTAATCAAAAGAACCGCGGCAATCGCTGGGCTCACAGTCATGGCGGCCGCCGCGATTTTTGTGACATGTTCCGTACCCAGCAACGTATGCCTGGCTCCAACACTATTGCCTGCAGACACTTCCTCACCTCAAAATGCGTCGGTAACAGTTCATTCACCTTATTCGCGGAATCAGGAAATTGAAGCGAACCTTATCGCTATCAAGTATTTACACGAGATTGGAATTCCACCGGATACGCTCTTCGATACGCTGGTAAAGATTAAGTCATCACCCCTTGGCGCAGTTCATCACGCTGGCGTTAGCGCATCCGATCTCGGCAAAATGCTTGATACAGGAATGATTCAAACGGAGTATCCTGGTTCGCCCACCTCCGCAGAGTAGAACTCGAGAACCCGCTGGATCTGGTGAGTGTGTGTGCGCCACTCCGCTAGCTGGCCTTGAGTGCTTGCTATCCACTGGACAGCCGTCGCGCGGGAGATTCAAATGTGGAAATGGTTAGAGATCGATCGACACGGATGGCGTCTCGGGTCAGAGGTCTCAATTACACATGTTTATCCTCCGACCCGTTCACGACACTCTAACTTTTTCTGTGAAAGACTCTCAGGTCCGAAAAGCTTGCCATTTCCAGCTTATCGGCCAGTCGCCGCATATACGACTTCAGAGTACCGGGGGCGACGTTCACTCGAGATGCAATGTCGGTCGGTCGTCAGCGCGTGACAAAAATCGAGTGCTGATGGTCAGGGGTTTAGATGTGATTGGTGAGGCTGGACCGGAGGCGGCTCATCCGACATGCGCGCTGCTACTGGTTGCTGCTGCGCGGAGAGTGATATTGCGCGGCGGTTGCTCGCGCGCATGCTGGCGACGCTCGCGATGTTGCCGTCGCCGGCGGGATAAAGCAAGCACAAAGCCGGGCAAATTTTCGATGACTACGCCGGGGATGCAGGGAGAAGTGTCACCAGAATCGATGTGAAAACGCATCATCAGTCGTCGGAAGCCCGCCGACGCGAAACTCGCACTTCCGACACTACTTGGTAACACTGCGGAACAAAATCGGTTAACCCGTGCGCAGGAAAGCCGTTTGAGCTATTGAACGACTTGGAATTTGAGAATCAAAAAGGAAATCCCGGATTCAATGGACCGAATCCAATGAGTCACACAATAGACGATCTTCGAGGAATATTCTGGCCGGTCGTTTTCTGTTTCCTGAGTGGAGTTGCGTCAAGCGGATGCACTCTTTTGTACCGCAAGCATGAGCAGCAATTTCTAACGCGAGCTTCGGAGGTTTTCTGGCACTCAGAGAGCGGTACACCCAGAGCGACAATCGTCGCCAAAGTTGGGGCCCCGTCTTCGACGCAAACGGTCGGTGGAAAATTGGTGGACACCTATTACGTGGGAATTCCGGAGGAATCGCCCTATACCGGTCCACAGGGCGTACAGGCCCTCTTCCTGGCCCCCCTTGTGGAAACCTCCTTTGGCCTGGGCATAGGAGTAAAAAGACTGTTCCATCTTCACAGTGATAAGTACATAGTGACTTACGACTCAGAAGAGCACGTTCAAAGCATCGAGTGCCTAATCCAGGAAAGCCGATCCAACGGTGACGGCTACGTGTGTCGCGGACAGGGACTGGAGGCTGAGGAGAACCGGCAGGTCCTGAAGAACTGTGTGAACGGCCAGAATCAGTGCTTTTATGA
>Ga0206923_1109_pt1 | contig 17531 bp, 12 predicted proteins | sample Alteio_BWOrgHeat_64_FD_152961 | JGI IMG/M metagenome (GOLD analysis project Ga0206923, IMG submission 152961) | Enriched cells from forest soil in Barre Woods Harvard Forest LTER site, Petersham, Massachusetts, United States -... | ecosystem: Environmental > Terrestrial > Soil > Temperate forest >...
ACAAACTACACCCCTTGCCTGGCCAATAAGGTAGTTGTTGGTTAGAGTGGTTGTAAGAGTTGGAGCAGTTGTAAGGATTATTTCTAAAGAATCATTCCCTTTAGGATTTATTCTTAATGCCGTGCCTGAATTGTTTACCTGCGGCAATGGGTAGCTTTTGGTGGTTTTATTTGGCAGATCAATAATCGCTGTGTAGCTTTCGCCTGCCTGCGGCATCAGTTCAAAGCTTCCCATGCCGTTATGGGTGGTTTGCAGGGTTGTTATTTCTTGTTGTTTGCTGTTAACTATCTTGCCATTTACAGTAATTCCTTTACCATCCTCACTGATGGCTTTAAAACCGACCTTCGTGGTTATGCCTGCCACCATATTTCCCCCTTCAGGCATAAACTGCACATCTGTATTTTCGGGGCGGTTGATGGTTACCGGTATAGTGAGTTTGGTGGTATCAGCACCTTTACCTGTTTGCTGCGCCAGTATCGATAACGTATTTATAGCTGTTTATCAGCAAGGTCAAAGTCTATTTGCATGGTACCGTCCATGCCGGTGCTTGCTTTATCTTTAAACAAATTGTGTTTACCATTCATCACTTTAAGCTGCATATCTTTTAGCCTAATGGGGTCTTTATCCAGTTTGGTAAAGCGCAGACTGGCCTGAACCTGGTTTTTCCCACCGATAGTATCCAACTTAAAGTTTGCCGCTACCAGTGTTGGACTGCCACTTATGGGGGAAATGTAAACAGCCTTTTTAAACACATAATCTTCCCCAAAATTGCGCATCCAGTTGGTATAGGCCCGCAAAGTGTAGCTGCCTTCGGGGATTTCCTTTTCATCCAAAGCTATATCGCCCCAACTAACGCCGGATACCACCGGAACCATGATCCGCTTCACCATTTTATTGGCCGCGTCATCCAGTTCTACATACAATAAACCGCTCCGGGTTGATGGTGTTAAAAAATCAGCGTTCAGTAAATAAGTTTTAAAGCGCATCGTGTCGCCTGAATTATAATAAGGTTTATCGGTTTGCAGATACAGTTTTTCGATGGGTAATTTATTCCGGAGGCTATTCAAAGAATTTATCAGCGTGTTAACAGGTGTTTCCTGCGCTTTCGCACAGAGGCCGGAAAAAATCATTAATACACAACAGATTTTTTTCATGGTTATGTACTAAATACCTTTGATTAAGAAAAAGGGGGGGAGTTGTCAGGTTCGATTACAAATAAGAGTATTCGAAAATTTAAGCCTGTTATGTTAAGAGCCATCGGCTCGGTAAATTTTGTAACGCCGGGTTTTAACCCGGTGCGATGCAAAACACGATAAACAAGTGCCTTAGGCACGAACCATTATTGTATTGGCCGAACCTACGGTTTTTTACTAATTTATCTTTCTCAGCTCAACGGATTAAAATCCGTTGTTACCGTATAATCTGAGGCTATGCCTCTTCCCATAAGAGTTATTTATGCTGGCGCTGCTAAATATCGTAGCTATTCAAACAATCTTAGTCCGGTATTATTAATCTTTTGAACCCGAATTTGCAATCGGGGATTAATAACTACTCACAACGCGCCATTATCAAAATTTCATCCCTGCCAATTCAAAATTACGACATTCGTAATTTTTTGATCAATTGCGCTTTTTTCAGCACCGCTTTAACCTATTTATTGAATAAAAATCGTTTATTAGCTGTGGGAACAGGTAATTGCCGGCCTGATTTTTAGCAGTAGTATAAATTGTTTGTGGGCAGGAACAAATAATTTTTAATGTTTATATGGAAGAGAATACGATAGATCCGGAACTGGAATTAAATAAAATATTAGAGGATGATGAGGATTTTAAGCATGTTAATAACCCGGATATAGGCTTAAAGCCAATTATAAAAAAATACCTGGGCATACCTAACCATGCAAGCCAGATAGGGAATAAATTTTTCTTTACAGACGGCGAAGCTAAAGTTGAGCTGGTGGTTGTAACCGATCAGATCATACGGATACGTTTAGCGCCGCATGGTGTGTTCCTGGAAGAGTTTTCGTATGGTGTGCCTAAAGTACCTAACAAAGCTGCCGAATTTACTTTGTTTGAAAACAGTACCGAGTTTCGTGTATCAACCAATACCATTAATTGTCATATCCGTAAGGAAGATTTCTTTATATCTTTTTCTGACAGTAATGACCAGGTAACCAGTATGGATGCCGTGCCTATGCACTGGGAAGAAAATGTGAAGTTTGGCGGTTATTATGTGTTTTGTACCAAAACCTGCAAACCACAGGAAAGCTTTTTTGGCTTAGGCGATAAACCCACCGAGCTTAATTTACGCGGTAAACGATTTACCAACTGGAACACCGATGCTTATTCGTTTCAATGGAACCAGGACCCGATATATCGTACCATACCATTTTATATCAGCATAAATGAGGGCGTGGCGCATGGTATTTTCTTTGATAATACGTTTAAATCGCATTTTGATTTTGGCGCCGAAGAAAAAAACAAAACCAGTTTCTGGGCCGATGGCGGCGAATTGCAATACTATTATATCCACGGTCCGCATATGATGGATGTGGTCAAAAATTATCATATTTTAACAGGTACACATCCTATGCCGCCGCTTTGGGCGCTGGGTTATCACCAATGCCGGTGGAGTTATTACCCTGAAGCAAAATTCAGGGCGATAGCGAATCGTTTCCGTAAGGAGCTGATCCCTTGTGATGGCATATACCTGGATATTGATTATATGGACGGCTACCGGTGCTTTACATGGAATAAGAAGTATTTTCCCGATCCAAAGAAAATGATCAGGGAACTGGCTGCCGATGGTTTTAAAACCGTGGTAATTATTGACCCCGGCATACGGGTCGACGATAATTACTGGGTATTTAAAGAGGGTAAAGAGAACCGCTATTTTTGCCGCAGAAGCGATGATTATTTTATGGAGGGCCATGTTTGGCCGGGCCGTTGCCAGTTTCCGGATTTTACTAATCCTGAAGTGCGCGAATGGTGGGGCGGGCTGTTTGAAGGTTTGGTTGAGGCTGGTGTTGCCGGTGTTTGGAACGATATGAACGAACCTGCCGTATTTGGCAGCGGTACCTTCCCTGATGATGTGCGCCACCAATACGATGGACACCGCGGTTCTCACCGCAAGGCACATAATGTTTATGGTATGCAAATGGTGCGCGCTACTTACGAAGGTTTGCGTACCATCATGAAAAATAAACGGCCTTTTACCATTACAAGGGCGGGCTACTCGGGCGTGCAGCGTTACTCATCTGTTTGGACGGGTGATAATGTAGCATCGTGGGAGCATTTAAAGCTGGGTAATGTGCAGCTGCAGCGGTTATCCATGTCGGGTATACCATTTTGCGGTACAGATATAGGCGGATTTAGCGGCGAACCTGATGGCGAACTGTTTACCCGTTGGATACAATTGGGCACCTTCTCGCCATTTATGCGCGCGCACTCGGCGGGCGATACCAAGGAACGCGAGCCGTGGAGCTTTGGCGAACCGTATACTGCTATTAACCGCAAATTTATTGAGCTGCGTTATAAGCTGATACCTTATTTATATTCTACTTTTTGGGAGCATCATCGTTATGGTTTTCCTATACTGAGGCCTGTAGTAATGCAGGAGCAGGAGGTAAACGGAAACCATTTCCGCCAGGATGAATTTACCTACGGCGATAAAATATTGATATGCCCTGTTTTAGAGCCCGGGCAAAAAAGCCGCAAGGTATACCTGCCGGTTGGCAAATGGTATAACTTCTGGACGCTGGAAGTAATTGAAGGTGGCAAGGAGATAGACGTACTTACACCATTGGATACTATACCCATTTTTGTTAAAGCCGGTTCGGTTATACCGGAGTACCCGGTGATGCAATACGTTGGTGAAAAGGAAATTGAAGAAGTAAAACTCAATGTTTATTACAGTGATTATGAGGCCAACTCGTTCTTCTTTGAAGATTATGGCGAAACCTTCGCTTACGAACAGGATATTTACTCGGAGAAAAAATTCGCGGCTAATGGTACCAAAACCAGCTTTACCATACAACAAAGCATGGAAGGTTTATACACACCACGATATGAAATTTACAACTTTAACGTAAACGGCCTGCCATTTAAACCATCAAAAATTATTGCCGATGGTAAAACCGTTACTGATTTTAAAGTGAATAAGGATAAGGTGCTGGAGTTTAAATACAGCAAGAATTTTAAAAAGATCGAGCTATCAAAATAAGTTAAGGCCCTGAAAAGGGCCTTTTTTGTTTGACCGCGCTCCATCCTTATTATCGTCAATAAGTATTGTGGATTATTGCCTTGCTACAAACAATAATGATATATTTGATTGTTATAATAAACCCTGTAATAACTTAGGGTTCATCTAATCCCCGCAAGGGCTATTCATCATGGCAAAAAAAGCAACTACTACCAAACCTGAATCCGCGCAAGCGAAACCTACCAAAACTGTTAAGGCAAAAGTTGTAAAGGAGAAGACGCCGGTTAAAAAAGCAGCCAAGCCAGTGGTTAAACAAACTTACGAAGAATGGAAGGCCGTTGTACCATACAGTCGTTTTACCGATTTTGATATAGCCCTGTTCCAATCGGGCAAGCATTATAAATTATATGAAAAATTTGGCTCGCATGTGGTGGAGCATAATGGCATTGTGGGTACTTATTTTGCAGTTTGGGCGCCTAACGCGCATTATATATCAGTAATAGCCAATTTTAACGGGTGGAACAAGAGTTCGCACCCGCTATATGTGCGCTGGGATGGCTCGGGTATTTGGGAAGGCTTTATACCTAACGTGGGTAATGGCGAAGTTTATAAATATTTCATCAACTCAACCACCGGCGAGGACCTGGAAAAAAGCGATCCGTTTGCCTTGCGGTGGGAAGTGCCGCCACGCACAGGCTCCATAATTGCTGATACCTTTTATGAATGGAAAGATGCTGCCTGGATGGCTAACCGTTATCAGCATAACGCTTTGGATAAGCCATACTCGGTTTACGAAGTGCATATAGGCTCGTGGGCGCGCGATTTTAATAACCCGGATGAGTTTTATACCTACGAACAACTGGCCGGTATGCTGGTGCCTTATGTTAAGGACATGGGCTTTACGCATGTTGAATTTATGCCGATAGCAGAGCATCCGTTCTATCCAAGCTGGGGATACCAGGTTAGCGGGTATTTTGCGGCTTCGTCGCGCTACGGCACACCACAGCAATTAATGTTTTTAATAGAGCAGTTTCACAAAGAGGGGATAGGCGTAATACTTGACTGGGTGCCATCGCACTTCCCCGGTGATGCCATGGCGTTGTATAATTTTGACGGTTCGCATTTATATGAGCATGCCGATATGCGCAAAGGTTTTCATCCCGACTGGAAATCGTATATATTTAACTATGGCCGCAATGAAGTGCGCGCGTTTTTAATAAGCAACGCCCTATTTTGGTTGGATCGTTATCATGTTGACGGTTTACGGGTTGACGCGGTTGCTTCCATGCTTTACCTGGATTACTCCCGCAAACACGGCGAATGGGAAACCAATATTTTTGGCGGAAACGAGAACCTGGAAGCCATATCATTTTTAAAAGAATTTAACGAAGCCTGCTATAGTCATTTCCCCGACATACAAACCATTGCCGAAGAATCAACATCGTTTACAGGTGTTAGTCGCCCTGTATTTCTGGGGGGATTGGGTTTTGGTATGAAATGGATGATGGGCTGGATGCATGATACCATAAAATATTTTTCGGAAGACCCGATAAACCGCAAATATCATCACAATCAAATTACTTTCAGTTTGATCTATGCCTTTACCGAAAACTTTATGCTGCCGTTTTCGCATGATGAGGTGGTGTATGGCAAAGGCTCCATGCTGCGTAAAATGCCCGGCGATGAATGGCAGCAGTTTGCCAATCTGCGGCTGGTATACAGCTTTATGTTTACCCACCCGGGCACCAAGCTTTTGTTTATGGGCGGCGAATTTGGACAGGGCGAGGAATGGAACTACCAGCACGCGCTGCAATGGCATGTAATGGAATATCCAAATCACCAGGGGATAAAAGCAACGGTTAAAGCGTTAAATGGTTTATATAAAAGCGAACCCGCGTTGTATGAAAAAGCGTTTTCGCCCGAAGGTTTTGAATGGATAGATGGCGGCAACTCCAACGATTCAATTTTAATATTCGCGCGTAAAGGCCACGATGCCAAAAACGACCTGGTAATTGTATTGAACATGACCCCGGTAATACGCCATGATTTTAGGGTAGGCGTTACTGCAAGCGGTAATTGGAAGGAAATATTTAACTCAGACGCCCAAAACTTTTGGGGAAGCGGAATTACCAATACAAATGCTGTAAAAAGCGATGCGGTTAACTGGCACGGGCGGGACAACTCTATTAAAATAACTATTCCGCCGTTAGCTGCTTTGGTATTTAAAAAAGCTTAGTATAAAAAGCTATTTAAGCGCTAAAGCAAATCGTTAAAGGCAATTTTTTTCCTTTTACGAACATTAAATTAGAAATGAATTATAAATTACCGTGAAAGTTAGTTTCTAAACAAAAAAAGAGTAAATTAGGAGCAGATACTTGATAGTCTGTGTAATGGCTATTTATTATATACCCCTAAAACCCTATTGAAATGAAAAAGTTTTTTTCATACCTGTTCTCAATTTGTGCTATAGTATCCTTTGCACTACTACTGTACCAGGCGATCCCCGTTTTTCCATATATTAAAGACACCGGGATACTTTTAAGCGCTTTAGCCTTCTTAGTATTTTATTACCTGGCCTATAAAGCCAGCCGCCCTAAAAAGGACAGCGAGCTAACTTAAGCTATTGCGCCCACACTTTGTTTTCTACGCTTATGCGCACAGTAAGCATAGCGGCATTTAACACGCTAAAAATTATTGCCGTGTAATATAGATGAAACACCAGCGGGATAATAGCTATCTCGCATACTACCTCCATATAATTAGGGTGTTTAAAAATTTTATAAGGGCCTTTTTTTACGGGATAAACACCTGGAATCCGGTAAATTTTTGTGTTCCAGTATTTGCCTAACGAAGATAGCGCCCAAAATTTAAATGCCAATATCAATAAAAACGCTATAAGAAAACCGTAGCTGAATGCGCCGCCCATTAAATTATATTCAACAATTAATGATACTATAAACAAGGTATGCATGGCAACCATAAACGGGTAATGGTTTTGACCATATTGAATGGCGCCATTTTGCAGGAGCCATTTTTCGTTACGACCGGCTATATATAATTCAGACAGGCGCTGCAGGATAAGAAAGGATATAAATAGTATAAAGTACATCCTTAATTTTTACTGAGCTTTAATAATACCATCTCGCTCGAAAATCCCGGGCCCATAGCCATCATCAAGCCATAACCATCTTCAAAACCTTCGCTCATAAACCGCTCCAGCACGTACAAAACCGTAGCACTCGACATATTGCCGTTATCATTCATTACAGCCCGTGTTTTATTCAGAAAATCGCCCTCAACGGCTAAAGCATCGGTATAGGCATCTAATACTTTTTTGCCGCCCGGATGAAATATAAAATTCTTAATATCGCTTAGCTGCAGGTTTTGCTTGGTTAAAAACCCGGTTACGTCTTCCAGCACATGTTCGTGGATGAACATAGGTATATCTTTCGAAAACAATACCTTGAAGCCCGTATCCTGGAACTCCCATCCCATAACATCCAGCGAATCATAATATAATTTACTGCTTGATGCCACATAAGTAACCTGCTGCTGTTGTTGTGCGTGGTTATCGCCTTTAATGATACAGGCCGCTATCCCATCCGAAAACAAGCTCGAACCAATAAAGTTACTCTTGCTGTAATCGCTTTTTATAAGGGTTAACGAGCATAGCTCAACAGCTATTAATAGCACCACCGCGCCAGGGTTTGCTATGGCTATGGTATTTGCTTTGGCCATACCCGATACACCGCCACCGCAGCCTAAACCCCAGATAGGTATACGGTTTATGTGCGGATCGAGCCGCATTTTATTAATGATCAGCGCATCCATGCTTGGCGTGGCCAGCCCGGTTGTTGATACAAATAAAATATCCGTAATATCTTCCTTTTTAATGCCCGCTTTAACTATACAATCTTCGGCGGCCTGTACAGAATAGGTTAGCGAGGTTTGTATGTACTCGTTGTTGCGCTCTTCAAAAGTGCTCGATCCCCTATACCAGGATAATGGTTTACAAAAGTTGCGGGTGATGATCTCTGTATTATCAAAAGCAAATATCAACCTGTCGGTTTGCGGGAAACTGGCCGAGAACATTTCATGGGCCTGTTTTTTTACTTCTTGTTGGTTTGCTTTATAAGGGAGGTCGATGGTAGCTGCTGCTGCAATAAAAGGCATGTTTTGTCTTAAGATAGGTGTGTGTTTATTAAGATAGGTACGTGTGTGTTTATTAGGTAGTTGCTTCTGTTTTATGTAATAATTTGATGACCTAATTAACAGTAACAGCTCCTTTTGGTACAACAGCCGAATACCTGATCTTGTTTTTGGCACCACTAATTCCGGTTATAGTTATTGCCTGTGTTTTTTCTCCATCGACAGTTAAAACCGGGAACGGCGATTTGGTGATCTTCGGGTTAAGCCAAAGCACATTTTCACAATTTACTAATTTTAAGGCAGCGTTTGTTATCTCAGTTTCTTCGGTAGCCAGTAATTCTATTTTTGCATCTTTTACATCATCCATTATAACGGCAGGCCTTGCATCCATATTGCGGGTTTGCAGGGTAATGTTTTGTAAGGAGATACCTTTTACATGCCTGATATATAGTCCGCTTGACGGCAGCACAGCGCCAAACATGCGGTTTTCAGGGTATAACGTTTCCTTTTCAGGAAGCGGGGCATCGGCTTCATCGGCTGTTCCCTCACCCATCGTGCTGATCTTTATGTTACTTAGCTGTACATTTTCCACATCATAACCCGGAAACCCCGTTATACTTGAGGTGATCTTGCTATGGCTAACCGCGGTGATATTGCTGATGGTAACATTGCGTAAATAGCCGGGCGTATAAGGCGTGGTTTTGTCTTTAGGGGCGGCGCGGTTACCAAATTTTATGAAGATAGGTGTTTGTATATCGTTCATGTAAATGTTGTTTATGGTAACGTTATCTGTAAAACCGCCGTCAACATTTTCAATGGCGATGCCTGCAATAACAGTTATGGGCTGCTCAATAAATTTAATATGCTTTTGCCAGTTGCGCAGCTTATCCTCCGATGCCTGGTGAATGGTAATATTGCTGATATTAATATTCCTGAACCCGCCGCGCGATGTTGTGCCGAATTTAATGGCGTTACAGTTTGAGGCCACCACACAGTTACGGATAATAACATTTTGGCAGGGGGTATTTTTATCTTCGCTTTTTAAACAAATGCCATCATCATCCGAGTCGATAGTGCAATCTTCAATCAATACATTTTTACAGTCTATATCAATGGCATCATTATTAAAGTTTGCATGGTTAAATATCTGCACGCCTTTGATGTGCATATTTTCGCAGCCCTGGTAATTTTCCATCCAAAAGGCCGAGTTTTTCAGACTCACATCTAAAATATCTACTCCTTTGCAATTATACATATAGATCAGGGTAGGGCGTATGCCCGTATAACCCGGGGTAGTGTTATCGCCTAAATTAAATTCAGGCGACGCCCCGTTACCATTAATGGTGCCCTGCCCGGCAATGGAAATAGCGGCAGCATCTTTGGCTATTATTAACGACCTGAATACCTTTCTGCGTGTACCCACTGTATTATCAGGGTAATCCTTCATGTTTGGGCTGCCCTTTAGCTCAGCCCCGTTCATCAGGTAAAGCGTAACATTGTTTTTAAGAATTATAGTGCCCGATATAAACGTCCCGGCGGGTATAATAACACGGCCACCGGTTTCGCTGCATTTATCAATGGCATCCTGTATAGCTTTGGTGTTGATGGTTTGCCCATCGGCCTTTGCACCGTATGACAGGATGTTATAATCGGCTGAAAAACCGAAAAGGGAAGTAAATAGCAATAAACAGATAATAAGTGCTTTCATGATTGATTATAATTACTTCCCATGTCATCTCGAACGTAGTGAGAGATCTTTTCGAAGCGACAAATGACCTGTATTATTCGAAAAGATTTCTCCCGTTGGTCGAAATGACATGAGGTGTAAAAAAAAACTTCCTAGAGGGAACTTAAACTTCTTTTAACACCTAACTCCAAACCACGCAATTCAGCCAGCCCCTTTAACCTGCCGATAACCGAGTATCCCGGGAAAGTTTTATAATTAAAATCATCCAATAGTTTATGCCCATGATCGGGGCGCATGGGTATTGCTATATCTGTTCTGCCTGCTTTTTGCCTTTTTTGCTGCTCTAAAACAATGTTTTTCATTACAGCGTACATATCTGTACTGCCCTCTAAATGATTGTCCTCATAAAAACTGCCGTCAGCCTCGCGTTTAACATTGCGCAGGTGCAGAAAATGAAAATGCTGGCCTAATCTTTCAACTATTCCCGGCAGGTCATTATCGCCACGCGCGCCGAGCGAGCCCGTGCAGTAAGTAAGGCCATTGCTTGGTGAAGGCGCTGCATTAATTACATCGTTCAGGTCTTTTTCTGTCGATACAATTCTTGGCAGGCCAAATATCGGGAACGGCGGATCATCAGGATGCACACACATCTTAACGCCAACCTTTTCTGCTTCCGGAATTATAGCCCGTAAAAAATAAGCCATGTTGGCTTTCAGGGTTTGTGCGTCAATGCCCTGGTATTTGCTTAAAAACCCTTTAAACTGATCGACAGTCAACACATCTGTTGTACCGGGTAAACCGGCCATTACCGTATTGATCATGGTTTCTTTTTCCTGTTTATCCAGGCTGTCGAGGTAATCCTTAGCGACCTTTTGCTGCTCGGGCGTAAAATCATTGTAAGCGCCTTCACGCTCCAGGATATAGAGGTCAAATGCTTGTAATGCCGGGGCATGAAAGCGCAGCGCCGAAGCGCCGTTTGGCAAGCGGTAATCTATATCAGTGCGTGTCCAATCCAGCACCGGCATAAAATTATAGCAAACGGTTTTTATGCCCGCGGCAGCCAGGTTTTTTAAGGTTTCGATATAATTTTTTATATGCTGTTCACGATCAGCACCGGCTATTTTTATGCTGTCGGGAACGTTCACGCTCTCTACAACCGACCAGGTAAAACCGCCGGCCTCGATAATAGCTTTACGTTTGTTTATCTCATCCAAACTCCATACTTCGCCTGATGGAATTTGGTGCAGGGCGTTAACAATGCCGGTAGCGCCGGTATGGCTGATGGCTTCCAGCGTAACCGCATCATTAGGGCCGTACCAGCGGAAGGTTTCTTCTAAATTGTTGATCATGTTATAAGGGAAATAATGTAAATGCAAACATAATCATTTAACATCTTGTCATTTCGGCCAACGGGAGAAATGATAAGATGTTTTTATTATTTCTCTGTCATCTCGAGCGATAGCGAGAGATCTTTTCGAAGCGATAGTAGGTTATATGTTGCTTTGAAAGGATTTCTCCCTACGGTCGAAACGACAAGAAGAATAATTACTCACCTAATTCATTATTCAAAAACCGCCACCCAGGGTTAAATGATTCTATTAAAGCATTTTTCTTTTCACGCCGCCATTTCTTAATTTCTTTTTCTCTTTCAATAGCGTAGTTAATATGCGTAAAATGCTCGTAGTATATTAAGTTATAGCAATAGTTTTTTCCCGCGAATGAATCTACTTTGCCTTTATTTTCAAAATGCTCGTATAATCTTCTTTCAAGATTATTCGTTACGCCGATATATAATACCGATCTGAGCGGATTTGTGGTGATATAAACGTAAAAGTTATAATTCCACATACCGTGTTTGTTTTTTCTTCTGTCATCTCGAGCGAAAGCGAGAGATCCTTTCGAAGCGATAAAGGTTATATGTCGCTTCGAAAAGATTTCTCCTCGTTCCTCGTCGAAATGACATGATGGTTTATTTTGGTTGTAAACCTACCAAAATATTGAATAAAGGGCAACCAATATGCCGCAAACAATAAGCGCACCTGCTGCAAAGCTATTCGACATTTTAAACATCTTAACGTCGACTTCAAGGCCATTGGTTTTTGTGCCGCGTGCATTTTCTATCATCGAAATAATATACATGCCTACTATGCATATCATAAACACAAAACCCATGCGGTCAAGAAACGGAATTTCATATAGTTTAGTTACCTTATCGTCCTGTAAGGCAAGTTTTGAAAAACCGTAGGATGATAACCATGATAGATCAGCAAAACGCGGTAATAATTTAAAGAATATCGAAAACCCAAAACCGCCCACCGTAGCAAAAAGCGCAGCGTTTGAAGTAGCTTTTTTCCAGAAGAAACCTAACAGGAACATAGCAAAAATACCCGGTGATACAAAGCCTGTATATTCCTGTATATATTGAAAACCTTGCTTGCCTTCGCCCATTAATTTTTCGCCTATTAGCAAGGATAAAATAACACCCAGCAACATGGCTACCACTACCGAATATTTTCCTAATACCACCAGCTTTTTATCAGAGGCATTTTTATTGATGGCTTTTTTATAAATATCCAAAGTAAAAATAGTGGCAATACTATTAGCCTTACCTGCAAGCGATGCCACAATGGCGGCTGTTAACGCTGCAAACGAAAGACCTTTTAATCCTGTAGGCAGTAAGTTAAGCAGGGATGGGTATGCCTTGTTTACATCAACCACGCCATGCGAGGTTAGCATTTCCTGGTGGAACATGCCTTTTTGATATAACTCGTAAGCGGCAATACCCGGCAATACAACAATTACCGGCATAAGCAGCTTTAAAAAAGATGCAAAGAGTATGCCCGCCCGCGCTGTTTTAAGGTCGGCGCCTAAAGCCCGTTGTGTAATATATTGATTACAGCCCCAATAGTTAAGGTTGGTTATCCACATGCCGCCTATTAATACGGTAAGGCCGGGCAGGTCCATGTAGTTATCGTTATCCTTTTTAAAGATCATGTGGAAATGGTCGCCGGCCTGCGCTCTTAATAATTTAAAGCCATTCCATAATCCGGTAGTTCCTGATTTTTCGCTTATCAGGTTCAACGCCAGGTAGGTGGCAACCAAGCCGCCTACTATCAATACAAATACCTGTATTACATCAGTATAGCCAATCACTTTCATTCCACCTAACGTAATCACTATGGAAAAAATAGCTAAAAACGCAATGCAAAACTCTACACTTAGCCCCGAAATACCATGAATAGCCAAAGCGCCTAAATATAATATAGACATGAGGTTAACCACAATATATAGCAACAGCCAAAAAATAGCCATGATCATGGCTACCGTACCATTGTACCGCTGGTTTAGAAATTGCGGCATGGTAAATATTTTGTTCTTTAAATATACGGGGATGAAAAATATGCCTACTATTAACAATGTAGCTGCGGCCATCCACTCATAGGTTGATATGGCTATGCCCATTTTAAAGCCCGAGCCGCTCATGCCGATCATTTGTTCGGCTGAAATGTTTGATGCGATCAATGACGCCCCAATGGCCCACCAGGTAAGGGAACCTGCGGCTAAAAAATAATCTTTAGAGGTGGCATCCGCATTGTGCTTGCGTTTATATACCCACCATCCATAGGAAGAAACTATTATAAAGTATACTAAAAATACAAGGTAGTCGCCGTTGGTCAGCTGGTTCATAATAATATAAAGTTTATAATTGGTTCAACAATTATAAACTTTATATCACGGTTTATCAACTATATATAGCGATTTATCAAATTTTCAAGATATTCCTGCCTGCCACTGATAACCTTAGGCTCGCCGTTTTCGGCTGCATAGTTTCTCAGGTCTTCTAATGACAGTTTACCCTGTTCAAATTCTTTTCCTTTACCGCTGTCAAATGAAGCGTAACGGTCCTTACGAACTTTTTTATAGTCTGATTTTTGCAGGATGTTGTCGGCAGTTATCAATGCTCTTGCAAAAGTATCCATACCACCAATATGCGCATAGAACAGATCAGCCTGATCTGTTGAGTTACGGCGTATCTTGGCATCAAAGTTAATACCACCACCCTGGAAACCACCGGCTTCTAAAATGATCAGCATATACTCGGTCACCTCATTAATATCATTCGGGAATTGATCGGTATCCCATCCGTTCTGCGCGTCGCCGCGGTTGGCATCTATCGAGCCTAACAGACCTGAGTCAGCAGCAACCTGCAGGTCGTGCTGGAAAGTGTGTCCAGCCAAAGTAGCATGGTTAACCTCCAGGTTCAGTTTAAAATCATTGAGCAGGTCGTATTTTTGCAGGAAGCCTAATACAGTAGCCGCGTCATAATCATACTGGTGTTTGGTAGGCTCACATGGTTTGGGCTCGATAAAGAACGTGCCTTTAAACCCATGTTTGCGTGCATAATCTTTTGAAGCATGTAAGAATTTTGCCAAATGTTCCTGCTCACGTTTCATGTCTGTATTTAAAAGGGTCATGTAACCTTCGCGACCACCCCAGAATACATAGTTTTCGCCGCCTAAAGCAATAGTAGCATCTAAAGCAGCTTTTACCTGCGCGGCACCATGGGCCAGTACGTGAAAATCAGGATTGGTTGAGGCGCCATTCATGTAGCGTTTATGCGAAAACAGGTTAGCAGTACCCCAAAGCAGTTTTACACCGCTTTCGGCTTGTTTTTGTTTGGCATACTCAACCAAAGCCTGTAACCTGCGGTCGTTTTCATTAATATCATTGGTATAATCAACTACATCCACATCATGGAAGCAGTAGTAGGGCAGGTTCATTTTTGTTAAAAATTCAAACGCGGCATCCATTTTATCTTTTGCACGTTCAACCGCGTCGGCTTTTTTATCCCATTCAAAAACATGGGTTGGGCCGCCAAACGGATCAGCACCATTCCCTACAAACGAGTGCCAGTAAGCGCCCGCAAAACGCAGGTGATCTTTCATGGGTTTGCCGGCTACTATTTTGTCCGCGTCATACCAGCGGAATGCCAATGGATTATCTGATCCCTGGCCCTCATACTTGATCTGGCCAATTCCTTTAAAAAATTCTGTTTCGCCTGTTACTACTTTTGCCATTATATTACTTTATTAATTTTATGATTTATTAATTTACTGCGGTGTGCAGTTGTTTTTCTTTTGCTATTGAAAGATGTTTGCTTAATAATCCTTTCCATTCCTGGTAAACCGGCTCGAAAAGATCGGATGTTGGCTCAATTAACTGCACCGCGTGCATATGCATAAATGCTTCCTGCGGCGACGCGAATATACCAGCCCCAATACCCGCGCCTAATGCCGCGCCAACGCTGCCATCGTTTTTATATAATTCAACCGGGATGCCGGTGGCATTTACAAAGGTTTGCGCAAACAGGTCGCTTAAAAATAAGTTGGCCTTTCCGGCACGTATTACGGTTGGGTTCATGCCGTTTTCGCGCATAATATCCACCCCGTAACGGAAAGCGCAGGCTATACCTTCCTGCACTGCGCGGAAAATATGCGATTGCGTATGCAAATTCAGGTCGATATGATGAAAATGTACGCCTATTAATTCATTGTTCAGCATACGTTCGGCACCATTGCCAAAAGGTAATATGCGCAATCCGTCGCTGCCTAAAGGCGCTTTATTTGCCAGCTCATTCATCTGCATATAACTCACTGCCGAGCCGAAGAGGTTTTTGGTCCAGCGGTATAAGCTGCCGGTACCGTTTATGCATAATAATACGCCCAGCCTTTTTTGTTCCTCGGTATAATTAACATGGGCAAACGTATTAACCCGCGATTGCGGATCGTAGGTCAATTCATCGCTAACGCCATAAATTACGCCCGATGTGCCTGCTGTAGCGGCAACTTCGCCCGCATTTAATACATTTAATGAAAGTGCGTTATTAGGCTGGTCGCCCGCTTTATAAGCTATAGGGATACCTGCCTTTAAACCTAATTTTTCGGCTATTGAACCCAACAGGCTGCCATGATTTGAAAATACGGGCCGGATAGGAGGGAACAGGCTTTCGTTAAACCCGTAGTAATCAATAATATCTTTTGATAGCTTGTTATTTAAAAAATCAAAGAAAACACCTTCAGATAATGCCGATACTGATGTGGTTATTTCGCCACTCAGTTTCATAGCAATAAAATCACCCGGAAGCATTATTTTATCTACCTGCGCGTAAATTGCAGGTTCGTTCTTTTTAACCCATGCCAATTTTGAGGCGGTGAAATTTCCGGGTGAGTTTAGTAAATGCGATAAGCAGGTTTCATGGCCAATAGCATCAAAGGCCCCGTCGCCAATTTCAACCGCGCGGCTATCGCACCAAATAATACTGTCGCGCAATAGTTTTTGGTTCTTGTCAACTAATACCAAACCGTGCATCTGGTAGGCAATACCTATGGCCGAAATATCAAGCGGATTATATTTTTGCGTACTGTTGCACAGGGCAATTGCCTGTTGCACCTGCTGCCACCACATTTCGGGCGATTGCTCGGCCCAACCCAGTTGCAGCGATGTTATGGGCGACTCCGTTTCGGGATATTGCGCCATAGCCAGCGTTTTTTGTGAAGCCGCGTCAACTATTGATACTTTTACAGATGAGGTGCCTATATCAATTCCTAATAGTAACATGCTAATTGTTAATTGGTTGCATTAAAACGGACCGCTTTCCTAATTGGTATTTTTTTGTGCAACGAAATTAATTTTTTTTTTGGAATGGCAATCGATTGCCTGAATTTATTTTTTTCATATTTGTTAAATCAGATGAAACCTAAAAAGCGAATTACCATTTACGATATAGCCGAGAAGCTGAATATTACCGCGTCTTCCGTATCAAGGGCATTAAATAACAGCAATCATGTTAACGAGGCTACCAAGAACCTGGTATTAAAAACCGCTGCCGAGCTTAACTACAAGCGCAATGTACTGGCGTCAAACCTGCGCATGGGTAAAACCAAAACCATTGGTGTTGTAGTACCGCGCATTAATCAAAACTTTTTCTCGAACGTTATAGCAGGTATAGAAGATGCTACTTATCAGAAGGGATATAATTTAATTATTTGCCAATCGAACGAATCGCATAGCAAGGAAGTACAGTGTGTTAATACGCTTATTAACCAACATGTTGATTGTATCGTTATTTCGGTATCGGTAGAGAGTGACGACCATACCCATTTAAAAAATGTGATTGACCAGGGCATACAACTCATACAGTTTGATCGTGTTGCCGATGAACTGGAAACCCTGAAAGTAATTAACGATAACGAACAGGCATCAATGGAGGCAGTAGCACATTTAATTAAGCAGGGGTATAAACGTATTGCTTTGCTGGAAGGTCCGCAAAACCTCCAAATTTTCAGGCAGCGCAAAACAGGTTACCTGAACGCGCTTAAAAAATTTAATTTACCCATCACGGACGAACTTATTATTGAAAATGCCTGGACAAAAGAACTCGGGGCTAAAGCTACCCGCAAGCTATTAAGCCTGCCGGAGCCGCCTGATGCCATAT